>Ga0137297_10011_pt1 | contig 238233 bp, 253 predicted proteins | sample RamsorincwithD2O_FD_97191 | JGI IMG/M metagenome (GOLD analysis project Ga0137297, IMG submission 97191) | Mouse cecal microbial communities from Vienna, Austria - Mucin amended with D2O | ecosystem: Host-associated > Mammals > Digestive system > Large intestine > Cecum | place: Austria: Vienna...
CATATCCGTAAGTAACTCCCACACAGGGAATACCTGCTTCCCGCGCGCCGATCACATCATGCTCTTTATCGCCGACCATAATAACCCGTTCCCTGTGATCGCTTCTGTCAAAGCGCCGCAGCACTTCCTCTATCACATCCGCCTTTTTGCTTCTTCTCCCATCCAGTTCAGAACCGACCGCTCCATCAAAGTATTCTTTCAGTGCAAAATGTTCCAATACCCGGTCAACCGACTCTGTGTTCTTAGAGGATGCAACGGCTAACAGAACGCCGCTTTCTTTCAGCGTTCTCAGCATTTGCGGAATGCCGGGATAAGGTCTGTTCTCAAAGATCCCGGTCACGGAATACCTCTCCCGATAGTAAATGACCGCCTGTTCGGCCTCCTCTCTGCTCATACCGGCATACGCCATAAACTGTTCCGTCAAAGGCGGCCCCACAAAGACACGGAGCTTTTGCAGATCCGGCTCCGGCCTTCCCATTTTTTCCAGCGCATACCGGACGGACTTTGTAATACCCTCTCCCGACTCCGTCAGCGTGCCGTCCAGATCAAATAAAATCATTTTTTTCATTTCTGCCTCCATATAAATCATGACTAACTGGAGTATGACTCCAGAAAATCATACAGATCTTCCTCTGTATTGACGATTCGTTTCTGCGTCAGCAGCTCCTGCAGTACATCATCCGGCAGATCCTGCGCCGGAATGTCAGTTTCCATATAGACGGTCTGGCCATCCGCCCGGTATACAACCACTTTATTGTTCTGAATCGCCAGATAATAATATTCCTCCTCCGCCTCTTTCTGTTCCTGATAAAATTTGCACAGTTCCACCTTACTACCGGAAAAACTCCGGATCTCCGAACCCTGAAAGCCCTTCTGCAGTTCCTGCAAAGAGGGCGAACTGTCAAAATTCCGGATCTGTTTTTCAAAAGCCTCTCTGTCCATCCCCATATAGTAGGTCGGAACCGGAATCTCAGCAGAGGATTCCGACTGATCTTCCATGTTCACTTCGATCACCACAAAGGAAGTATCCGCGCTGATAATATTTTCATCCTGTGCTGAAACATGCATTTTTTCATCAGACGCAGAGGCCGCGGTCCCCGATCTGCTTTTTTCCGCACTCACACCCGGATAAAAAAAGCTATGCCCCTCAAACCCCAGAAAACATCCTATGGCGAATAATCCAACCGCTATAACAAACAGGCTGATACCTCTTGCAACTTTCATGTTACCTGCCACTCCTGTAAATAAAATGAGTTTTTAATCAGTATCAGCTGTTTTATTCCATTTTATACAATATCATGCCGTCAGATATTACGGGATATTACATATTCCAGGAAGCAAAAAACGCTTCCTGTCATTAGATTGCGACACAAAGGACGCTTCATAAGCTATCTTATCTGTGCAGTAATTCATTTAACCGCAAAAACAGTTCGCCGCCCGGCATCTGTTCCGCCTCTTTGTCACTGACGATCCGAAGAAATGTGACGGCCGCCAGATACAGTAATACCCCCGGAATCGCGGAAACTGCGATTGCCACGCCTGCGGAAAGTTTATCTCCGGCAAGTTGATAAATCAAAAGAATGATAAGGGCGCCCGCCAGTGCAACGATAACTGCCATAATCAGCTTTTTCAGCTGGTTTCCCGAAAGTCTCAGGCGTTTTACAAATTTTATTAAAAACATTATAACAAAAAATACTGCCTGCACAAGCACTCCCAATGTAATGCCCATTGATCCGATCTTAAAAGTTTTAAATGATAAAACTGCAAAGACTGTCTGTACACCAAAACTCATAAGTATCGTCAAGTATAAATACAATGTTTCGTTCCATAATTCCATGATTCTCAATGCCATCACTTCAAAAAGAAACAGCACCGCCCAGATTGCAGTATATACCAGAACGCTTACGCCTTCTTTTGCTGCTTCTTTTGACAAGCACTTCAAAATCGGTTCTGCCAGTACGGAAACCACTGCACAGACCGGAAGCGCAAGTGTCATCACACTGAGAATCATTGCAAATACCTTTTCCCTGAACAGTACATATGCCTCATTTTTCCAGTGGCTTGAGAGCTGCCTGTAATTTTTATGATTCAGCATAACATAAATCGCAATAAAAACAGCCATGATCGGCACAGCTTCACCAAACAGATAGCCTCCTGTTTTAATCCATGGCGCAGAATCCCCATCCCTTACGCAGAGCCGGACGTATAAAATATAATTAAGCGGCAGAGGCGCCAAAAACATAATATGACGAATTCCCTGCATAATGCCAAGACTAAGCATTACCTGAAAGCCCTGAAAAGCCGTCTCCTGAAAACGTGCCGTATCCCTGCCTCTCATGGCGTGAAATTCCCTTCGAAGCAACAGACAGAATACCACCAGCAGGATAAGTCCTGCCAGACCACCCGCCAGTATGCCAAGCAGCGCACCAAAAGCACTGTAAACGCTTACTACGGCACTGTTATGTTTAAGATTTGCAACCTTCTGCCCATATCTGCCCAGAAATTTCATACTGGCAATACTTCCTGCAAAACATGTCACCTGCCGCACCAGATAAAAAATCTTTACCGGCATATAAAAGTTCATTCCCTGCAGATAGCCGCACACTACCTCTGATAAACCATATATCAGTATTATTACCGCAATGGGAAGCAGACAAATACCAATATGAATATCACGTACCAGAAAACTTCCAAGTTGATTACTGAATACTACGAAAACAGCGCAAAAAGCAGTTCCCGTCACCAGTACATAGAGCAAAGCGCCTCTGAAAAACTTGAGACTGCTTCGGTATTGACCTCTGGCATTTCTCCCCCGAATATATCTTGTCACCATTGAGGAGAGCCAGAGCGAGTGGAAGGAGATAAAAATGATAAGTATCGCAAAAGAAATGCCCAGATAACCTGCCCCCAGAATACCTGACATCAGCGATAACACCAGAATATTTATCATACCTAAGAGCAGCATTTTATATTTAAAAATCTCTATTGCCGAAACACCTGCTTTTTTCATAATCCGTCAGCCTCTATTCTCGCGTAATCCGAAGCTCCTGCAGAGCCTTCTCCTGCTTTTCTTCCATCACTGCCGCTTCTTCCTTTGTCATATGGTCATACCCCAGCAAATGCAGCATACTATGGGCAGTTAAGAAAGCAAGTTCCCGCCTTTCGCTATGCCCATAAGCTTTCGCCTGCTCCTGTACTTTCTCCACACTGATCACAATATCCCCCAATACAAGCTCTCCTGTATCCGGTTCAAAACAGTCAGCCGCCTCTTCTTCCACATGCTGAAAATCTGCCGGGGTTTCATACGCAATATTGGGAAAAGAAAGCACATCTGTAGCTCTGTCGATTTTCCGAAAGTCCTGGTTAAACTGTCTGATTCCCTGATCATCCGTAAGTAAAATATTTATGGTTGTTTCATAAGGACATTTTTCCTGCTCCAGCACTTTTTCTACCACACAGTGGACAGTTTCTTCCATGTCAAAATCAAACTGTACATCTGTCTCATTTTCAAGATAAATAGTCATCTCATCCTCGATTCATAAACACTTCATAATACATCTGTTCATCTAACAGTCTTTTTCTGACATGGCGCAGGTTAGACAATGTAATATCTGTCTCCGCCAATGCCTCCATAGTGAACTGTTTTTCAAACATTTGAATTATTAAATTTTCATAGTCCGCCTTCTTCCCTGCATTCTGTTTGTTAAGGCGCTGTATTTCACGGATCACCCGATAGCATATTCCTACTATCACAGCCTCTTTTTTTCTTAAAGCCTTACCGCCTCTCTTCAATTCCTCCAGCAGCACTGACACCGGCTCAGGGAAATGGATTTCTTTCAGTTCTTCCGGTGGCAGATGCCCATAATAAGCAACACATTTTGCACTGCGGACATCAAGTTCCAGATCTGAAGCGATGCGCTCCACCAAATAAGCCGTGTGGATCGCACAATAATAATCTTCTGCTCTCTCTTCCCGCACCTGTTTCATGACCTGAGATTCAGGATCATTCAACATCAGATACAGGTTATCGGTTTTTTTCGCCACTTTATTGATGTAATACTGTAGAAAAATACAGATCAGAATGCCATTCATCACCGTATTGGCCAGTGGAATCAACGTTTCTTCCAGCACCAGCTTTTTATTCTGTATTAACAGTTCTCCGGCAAAGATCATCAAAAGCTGGCTCCCCAGCGCAAGCATTAAAGGAACTGCTGTATAAAACTCATCTCTCTGATGAGCAAATAAGGCGATACCGATCATTCCACTGAGCAAATAAACCAAAAATGTTGACAGGGATATCTGTTCACAGAGAATCGTGGTCAGAACAAGAAGGCCTGTCCCACCGCAAATGCCGGTTACACTGTCCGATACCCGGGCAAGCGCCACATAAAAAAACAGAAACATCCACCCTGTCACCGGTAAAAATGTAAAAACAAGGGCACATAAAATACCACACAGATAAATCACTGCGAATCTGCCAGGATACTCTCCATCATCATAAAAAAAACTCCCGGATACTCTGCCCGCCTGAAAAGAAAAAATCGTTGCAAGCCCTGCAGATCCACTCAGAACCAGATTACGCACTGTATAATATAAATCATCCCCTTTTGCAAAACTACCCACAAAAGCAGCAAATGCTGTGCCTGTAAGAATAAACAGCATACAGAAAATATTTCTGCGCAATACAGCTCTTGTGCTATGCTTCTTACCGACGGCTGTAATCTTTTTTGATTGTTCCTCTCTCTTTCCCTGCCTGTCCAGTTTTTCGTTTTTCTTCTCTCGCTTCATAGGTTTCATATGCCTTTACAATTTTTTGTACTAACGGATGACGGACCACATCCTTGCTGGTCAGTTCGCAGAACGCGATATCCTCAATTCCTTTTAACACCCTTTCTGCAATATCCAACCCTGATTTCGTGTCCGGCGATAAGTCCTTCTGGGAGGAGTCCCCTGTGATAATGACCTTTGAACCGAATCCGATCCTTGTTAAAAACATCTTCATCTGAGCCGGCGTCGTATTCTGCGCCTCATCCAGAATAATATAGGCGTTATCAAGGGTCCTGCCGCGCATATATGCTAAAGGCGCCACCTCGATCAGGCCTTTTTCCATATTTTTCTGAAAGGATTCCGCCCCCATGATCTGATATAACGCATCATAGAGCGGACGCAGATAAGGATCCACCTTACTCTGCAGATCTCCCGGCAAAAACCCCAGCTTTTCCCCTGCCTCAATGGCCGGCCTCGTCAGAATGATACGTCCCACTTCCTCATGCTTAAAAGCGGTAATCGCCATGGCCATCCCGAGATAAGTCTTTCCTGTTCCGGCAGGCCCAAGTCCGAAGACGATCATATTATGACGGATCGCATCCACATATTCTTTCTGTCCTATGGTTTTCGGCTTGATGGGTTTTCCGTTTATGGCATGGCATATGACATCATCGTCTATCTCGGCCAGGATTCCCTGCTTTGTCTCCGGCTCCAGACTCATCGCATAATCCACATTCTGCTGAGCTATCTCAGCTCCCTTTCTCGAAAGAGATATCAGCTGATGCATCACGTTTTCCACTCGTCTGACCTGTTCCTCATCTCCCTTGATATGGACACTGCCATCTCTGCTGTAGATATCCACACCATACTCTTTTTCCATGCTTTTTATATACTTATCCTGCATACCGAAAAGAGCCTGCTGCTCCTTTGCCGGTATTTCCATCTGCGCTATAAAATCACTCATCCACAGTGTCTGAAGATTCCGGAAAACTCTCTTCTTCTGGAATCTTCGTTTCCTTTCTTTCAAAAAACGGGCCCTGCACTTTTAATACCCCTGTCAGAGTTACAGTATCCACATTCTTTTCTATTTTAACATTTTTTCCCTTGATTTGTATAGCCTTTTCCTCCAAAGTTGCTGTATATTCTTCCAACTTCTTAAAAAGCTCTTCTGAATACTCCTTCTCTTCCTTCTCCCTGCGAACTTTTACGATCTCACAAACCTCCATCTCACCCATTTCAAAAGTAAGTCCGAGTTTATCCCCCGTATGAAAATAGGCCTGAGGAATAGCCTGGTATTCTTCATAAGGGATAGAAAACAGATGCCATACTCGATAACTGTCTTTGAATCTACAGAAAGTATACTTTTTACTTTTTCCAGTCTCTGTCTCCACGATCTTGATAAGCGGCACATCAAAGCTTGTGCGGATGCTGCTCTCCAAAATAACATCTCCATCTGCATGTACATTTATCTGTTCTCTAACATTGCCTTCATTGTCATATATTTCTACGATGCCACGGATCAGAACATCTCCCACCTGTACTTCATCTCCGATCTGCACTGCTGGTGTTCCTGTTCTTGTTACAATGGAAACGACCGTTCCCGCCTTATTGGCACAGATATCCAACGCCTTTGCCTCCTCCAGGAAACCTTCCTTGTGGGGCTTTTCCTGTTCCACATTTTCCTTCGGAATAGGCTTGTCATTTTCCTTGATACTCACAGTCAGACTGTTACCCTCAAGATAAATGCTGATCCAGGTGATCGAAGCAAACCTTTTGCGCATCTCTTTTTCCAGCAGATCCGTATCCAAATTTTTAATGAGTATTCCCTTTTTCACTTCATACTCTTCCAAAAAAGCCACTATCTCCTCTTTTTCAATACTCTGGTTTCCCTGAATATGAATATTCCACAGTAAAAGCTGGGACAGCAGAAACAGCACTGCAACTATCACAAGAAAAGCCGGAAAAAACCAGCGCCTTTTCACACCGGACATAAGAAAGGGCAGTCCGATTCTTTTCAGAACGACTACCCTCGTGGAAGTTTTACGCACGATATCCTTCATCTCAAAAAAACTTTTCAGGCTGATACACATCGTGTAGGACTCCCCATCCCTTTTGATGTCCCACAGCATCATATGCCTGATACCGCAGAGATTGATAAACCGCGAAGCACCAGCCCCGCTCACCCTGATCCAGAGATAACCTCTGAAGAAATAGAATAATTTCAGCATAAAAACTGCATCTCCTCAATAAATCCTGTAATCCGCATCTCTTCGATCGTATAAAACGCAATATGCAGGTTTTTTCCACAAAATGCTACCCGTCCGTTTTTCAACTGTAAAAAGATGCGCTCCGGCGTATACTCTATGATTCCTTTGTAATTCTCGATCCAGGCTTCCTCATTTCCGGTCAGGGAGATGATGGAGTCTCCTTTTGTGATATCTTTTGGCAGTTTTAAGGATTCCGCAAGCGGTGTGATAATTGATTTTTTTCTCATGGTTCTCCAATTCTGTACTATTTTTCGCAAGGTGAAGATATTCTTTACCGTAGTCGTTACTCTTCACATTGTTATTATATGAGAACCGGGAAACGGGTATGCCAGTTTTCATACTTGCACCTCATGTCTTTCCGGACACAGACGTTCTGAAAAAAGTACGGTGTATAGGACAGAATCCCTGTATTTTTCTGTATTTTATATCGTATGATTGTTATTGGTACTGTTCCATGGGTGTGCTCTGTAAATTTCCATAGTAAATGTTTTCTCTGATTCCTCTGTGGAAAGGAGATCGCCGTAGAGCAGCAAGCCGCGGTTTATATCCGCCTCCACTTCTGTAAACCGTCCGTCGTTCCATTCCAGTAACCGTCCCGCTTCACTGTTTTCATCGGGAAAGAACACCAGATTCCTTCGGTCATTTCTGTAAATGACGCGGTAAGCCTGCTCTGTAAAAATGCCCTGAGGGATACGCTGTAAAACCTCACCATTCTTATCATAAAGCCAAAATTCTCCCTGTCTCTCCCCTCTTTCCGGCAACGCTGAGACAAGAGAATACTCCTCTGATTCCTCTTTTTCAGTCTCTGCCTGATTTGTCACGCTCTCTTTCACTTCTGCCTGTTCCGCGGTATTTTTTTAGACACTGCTTCTGGCTGGTCTGCCGCGGAGGTTTCCTGCGTCTGCTGTCCGGCGTCAAACGCCCTGTCTTTATCGCTTTCCTCTGCGGCCTGCCCGCAGCCGGTCATTATTATTGCAATTGTCACCACCAGCAGTGCTGACAGATAAAATTTCTTTAATCCTTTCAGAGGGAATCACCTCCGATCATACCGTTCTATATAAGTCCTGCCTCCGCCGTGATCGATTTCCAGCCGGTATTCGGGAATATCCCCTTCATCCGGATAAATATAGAAATCTTCCAGTTCCCCATGTGTAATATATGCCGTCTCATAGATAAGTCTTTCTTTTTCGTCATAGTAGCTGCGCTCAACACAGCGATAAGTCTCAAACTGAGTGGCATTATGCCAGTTGTATCTGTAATACAGCGATCCGTCATCACGGTACACATAGTCGATCTGAAACATATCGAATGTTTCCCGATCTTCGGATGTATTCCTGTCCAGCCCTGAGGCATAAAAGTGTTTCGGTTTTTGATCCGACGTATATTCCAGGCTCTCTTCATAGTCATCGATCCACTCTTTTGAATCAATATCCATCACGGAATAAGTGTCGTCCACCCACTCTTTTTCCGATACGCCCTCTAAAACATACCCGGAAAAACCGGTACGCTTCTCCCGCTTACTGTCATAACTGTATCCATAAGAAATCACACAAAACAGGTCTTCCTTTTCTTTCTTATACAGCTCCAGCCGGAGATTACCCAGCCTGTCATAATACTGATAGATCGGGGTGCTGTCATCCAACCCATAGGCTTCCAGAAACGCCTCACGGCTTTCAAATTCCGCTTCACCGATGAAATTTATGTAGTCCTCTTCTCCCAGACTGAATCTATCCACCGAAATGGATTCATCCCGCTCTTCGTCATCCCATGCCCACCGATACAGATCTTCTGTAAATAACATATCATAGTAATCATCGTTGACGGGCATCCCATCCTCATGTAACGAAACGATACCCTGAAACAGGATTTTATCGTCCAGCTCATCCCATATATCCAGTTCTCCTGTATCCCTCTGCAGATGATAACCGCGTACTTTTTCTGCCTCTACGCCTTCCCGGAACGGCCTGTAGATTCTTTTTGTGATATCTTTTTCCCCTTCTTGCGTAACAAGCAGATCATACACATTTCTCGTCTCTCCCTTCTTTATATCGGTATCCAGTTCCGAAAACTGCCCGTCATTCCATTCCAGCAGGCGTCCTTTCTTATCTTCTTTTTCAGGGAAAATTGCCAGATTCCTGTGACCGTTTTCCCGCAGGACATTGTAAACCGGTTCGGTAAAAGTGCCGTAAGGAATTCGCTGAACAACTTTTCCTGTCCTGTCATAAACCCGCAATTCTGCCTGACGCTCCACATCTTCCTGTGGCGCCAGAGTGAGGGAATATTCCTCCGATTCATCAAAAGGAAACTCCATCGGAATACCACGCTCCCACTCGGTTTCTCCGAGTAAAATATCGTAAAATTGTATGTCGGCCGGTTTCAGTCCTTCCAGCCAGACATATGCAAAAGAGCCTTCTTTTACCTTTACCGCAGGTATCGACTGATCAAGGTCATCTTCCAGGGCAATTTTTTCTATCCGTGTCTCATAGTGGGTACCGTCACTCTTTAACAGAATCGCCTTGTCCCCTTTTTCTATTGCGCCGCTCTGCACACGTCCCTGCATGGTACAATCAAGGCTGCCATAATAACTTCCTCCATGCGTAAGAAGAAAACCTGATAAATCTTCGATGGATTCTTCCTGTGTGTCGCCATCTTCCGGCGTCTCATCCTGCCCTGTATCCTCTCTGTTTTTCCTCTGCTCAGTAGAAGACATGCTGTCTATACCGCCCCCATCTGAGGCCTGTCCGCATCCGGTTATTGTCAGCACCAACGTCAGTATTGCTACGAGATATAAATTTTTAAACTCTTTCATAAAGAAACTCCCCAGACCATCCCCGTTCATGAATATTTTCAAAAATTCTCTTACATTTTTATCAGAATTCACGTTACTCGTCAGAGATTTTGATCCCTTATCCCCCTGAATATCCTCATCAATAATACCACGTCGGATAGACGGCTATCCCACCGTGCCAGGAAAAATAAACGTCCAGTTTGCAGATCGGCACATCACTGTCACCCTCATAAATATAATAATATTCCTGATCTCCGGATGTAATATAGCCATCTTCGAAAACAACTCTTTCTTTTTCGTCGTAGTAACTTCTCAGTATATGATCTTTTGTCATATATAAATAAGTAGTATGCCAATATTCTCTGTAAAATAAAGTTCCATCATCGCGATATATATAATCTACTTTCACTAATGGAATAAGTTCTTCCACAATTTCTGATCCGTCCTTTACTTCCGTCAACCCTCTGCTCTCAAAATGAACAGGCTTTCCACCCGCTGAATATTCTATTGTTTCTTCATAGCCCTCTTCATCGTCAGGGCCGATCTCGTACATTTTGGAATAAGTATTATCCAACCACTTCTCTGCTGTCCCCTTACCGATCGTAACCCCACACATATACGTCCACTTTTCTTTTTCACTGTTCACATATAGGAATGATAGATAATTCCACAAAATCCCCCGAATTCATCTTCATATAATTCCACTAAGGGATTACCATATCTGTCAAAACTCAAGTATTTGGGTGTACTGTTTTTGGCACCATACTCCACTAAAAAAGCCTCTTTGCTCTCGCAATACATTTCACGCCATTCTTCGTTTTCGTACGCCAGATCCATATGAACTTTCGGATCATAATCGTCAGACCAGCCATACGCCGCATCCTGAAACAGGAAATCATAATAGTCCTGATTTACCGGATTCCCGTCTTTGTCAAGTTCCACCTCTTCCTCAAATACATATTCGCCAATGATATCATCCCATATCTGAAGTTCCACAGGAGACAGCGTACCCTCTTCTCCGTTTTCCTCGGCGGCTTGTCCGCAACCGGTTATTGTCATTGCGATTGCAATTATCACTGCAAACATTGCTGCCAGATAAAGTCCTTTTAACGCTTTCTCTTTCAACACTTTTCTAAACAGATCACCAATCCCATAATGCACAAAGCTTCCCTCAAAAATAACTTTCCATCTCCTGCTATTCCCTTTCATATCCCAGCAAAAGATCACCCGCATCAACCTGATCCGTTTTCAATCCTTCCAGCAAAACCCCTGCCGCCATGCCTTCACCAGCTTCATCGACAGCTCCAACACTGTCTGTTTCAGCACTATACGCCTCTATTGCACCTATACTGGTCTCATATTTTGTGCCATTTTCCTTGACTAACACCGCCTTATCACCCATTTTAACCGTACCGCTTTCAATATAGCCTGTAACCACCACATCCTCATCAAATAACAGGAACACATCATCCACCTGAAATTCAAAAATATATTCATTTTCCTCATCAGTATCATCTTGATTTCCGGAATCTGCCGGTTCTGTTGGCTGTAATATATCCGTGCTGTCTTCCTTCGTTCCCCGCCCACATCCGGCGATACTGACCATCATTCCCATGATGAATAACAACAGCAATTTTTTCTTCATTCCCTCTCCCCCTGTGTCATATTGGTCTCTTTTTTCTTACCTGGAAATTCTTATTCAATTCCTGTTTAACGGAATCACTTCCAGATCCTCCGGCACATAGATCCTCCCTCCGAAATATTCTTCCGCCTCTTTTGTATAAAGTTTTTTCCGCTTCTCCATATGGTCGTCTTCCGTATGGTACAGGATCAGGTTTTTAACCCCCAGTTCCTCTGCCAGCATCGCCGCATCCTTCGCCGTGCTGTGGTGTTTTTCATAGGGATTATACCGCTTCGCATCGGAGGAGAGGCAGAATGCCTCGCTCATCAGATAATCGCATCCTGCCGCATAAGGACGACTGCATGCCGCATAGGGCTCGTCCCCCAGACATGTCAGACGCATCCCATCCTCAAAAGTCATCATAAAACCAAACTGCTTCTCCTTCTCCGAGCCGATGTCAAAGGTCTGAAATTCTGCACCGAGAAGGACAAGTTTCTCTCCGTCTTCCAGCACCCTGAAAAATATTCTGTTATCAAAAAAGCAGGTAAACTTTTCCCACAGTGTCAGATCGCAGATCGTCCGCAGGGTGCGTATTACCTTATCATTGCCGTATACGGTAAAGTCTCCCTTGTACTTTCCGTTTTTCATCCATGCCGCGATCTGGCGGACGATCCAGACGCCGCCTAAAATATGATCTGTGTGGGCATGTGTGATAAACATCTGTCGTACCTTTTTCAGTTTCAGTCCCGCCCTGTCAAGCTGGGTAAAAATGCCGTTTCCGCCGCCCGCGTCCACTAACAGGTATTCGCCGCCATTCTCCACCATAAAACAGGTATTATAACAGTTTTTCACCATGGCATTTCCGGTGCCGAGGATCGTAATTTTTCGATTTTTCATAATTCTCCTTATTTCTGCGCTGCTTTTGTCTTAACTTTGTTGAGATATCGCATTGATCTGGTTTGTGGCAGGCAACGTGCAAACACAAATCTCGCGATTGAAAATTATAATTTTCAATCTTCTCCCTATCGCAGTGTTCCTTTATGCATATTGCAGTTTAATCTGATTTTCTTATTTTGCTTTCCGTGTCTTTGTGTCTTCTGTGATCGAAACTTTCGGTACAAAAAACAGAAATATCGACGACAGCACCGTTTTATCCGCTGACAGTCAACTCAAAATCTCCTGCTTCTCTCAACGCCAGACAGGAAGGTGAAACATATTCTTTATGTTTCCACTCTTTTTCCTGTAAATACTCATGATCTTTTATACTGGTATAATGATCTGTCAACTCTGTATACGGCGCCACCATTTTTACTGCCCGGACTAATCTGTGATACATTTTTGTCAGGCACTCCGGCCTCGCAATATACTCCCCGTTCTCATCATAATATCCGGACTTCTCCATACTCAAATTTCCCGGGATCTGGCCTGATGATAACACAGCCGCTGTCCAGTGCGGCCTGCGCAATATGTAAAAAATCTTTATAATTCATCCAGTAATTGATCTGCTTACCCATTTTATTACTCAATCTCCATTCCTGGCTTCCACCAGATCTACTCTGACAATGCGATGACCATCCGGGACAATATCATATACCTGGACTGTATATCATTTTTCAGACCTGTTACCGTCACTCTGCACACATCCACATCCCTGTTCACCGTGCGGCCCACATACTGTATTGACCACGAACTTCCTTATGCAGGCCTACGTATAAAAATCAAGCCTCCAGAATCCCAAAGACTCCGAAAGGCTCATCATTTTTTGCGCTGCATTTATTTCAATTCCAACTCATCTGTCGGGATGCCAAAAGCCTGCAGCCTTGCTCTCAGAATTTTCTCCTGATACGCAATTTCCTTTTCCCTGTCTATCGCAGTTTTCAGTCTTTGCAGATTGACAAATTCCCTGATTGCCTGTTCTTTCAGTTCCAGTTCATTCATACCTGATTCCTCCATACAAACCCTCCTCTCTGCAAAGCTCTTTTTCTTTTCCCTGAATTTATCATAATATTTTTGTATCCTGTAAAGCAACCCATTTCTAATAAATTTTACTGCCTTTCCATTTCCACAGTGCCCTGTCTGATCGTCAGAAAACTATTAAAAACATCAAAACCCTCTCCGTCAGACTCTGCTTCCCCAATGTCATAACGCCCCACTTTTCGGCCTTACTGGCAAATGCTTTCAAATTTCCGTTTGGCGTTATGCGCCATGCGCTGTCGTTGTACTCCTGCAGCTCCTGATCAACTGCCGCCGCCACCCTTCTGGCTGCATGGTCACAATTATCAGTATAGATCTGGTAGAGTGGCAGGTTCTCATCTGCTCCCATCTCTTCTAAAGCCTGCTGATATTCCGCTTTCTTTGCGTCGTCTTCTTCTGTCGCCCACTTTTCATATAAAACTGAAAAATCCTCCTCTGCCTCAAGATACGGCGCCGCCTGTTCCAGAACAGTCTGATATTCCGCTTCTGTAATCGGTCTGTACAGTGCCATGTCATAATTGTCCGTAAGCTGATCCCCGTCCAGATGCAGGTCGCCCGACTGCAAAAACTGTGCTGTCTCATCCGCTGTCATCACACCTGTACTAAATTTACCGATACCGCTTTTTCCTGAAAGACATTCTCTGAGGGATCGCTGCATTCCGTTAAAGCTAAATACCATACCGCAGCCTTCTTTATCTACCAGCAGCAGGATACTGTGCCCAAGCCCTTTCATGCCGTTCGCATTCACCATATAATACAGCATACAGTCCTCGTCAGAAAAAGAGGACGCCCGCGGAGCAGGAAGCGTGGAAATGCACTGGCATAAATAAATTGCCGCTAAAACAAACACACTATATTTTATTCGAGAAATACTACGCCTCGTTTTATGATTCTTCATCCACATCCTGTGCCTGCTCTCAACTCTTTATCGGATAAAGCCACGCGTCATCCAGATGATAGCCGACTTCCAGGAGATATGCCGGTCTTCCATTCCAATGGCAATATATACATCTACCATTTTTTTAAACATGCTCACAGTTCGGATAACCGTATAAAATGTGTGCACATTCCGGACACAATGCCGCCATTTTAGAACTCGATTTAAAGAATTCACTTCCGCACTCATATCAAATGGCGCATTTACCTTTTATCATACATATTCTCCTAAAACCTGCTCATACTTTACCTTTTTTAATGTGCATTAACCCACAATAAATCTGAACACATAGAGGACAAACGCAATCAATCCCGGAACCTCCGCCACAGCCAGATACACCATTGTTTTTGACAATCCGCTCTGCTTTTCCACTCCGGTGCAGTAAGACAGCCTCACCCCATTTATGGCGCCCTTCACAATGCAGGAGCCGGCATTCAGCAGGCCGATCATGGCAAAAAGAAAGATGGACACTCCCCTGATCTTATCGGCTGTCATATTTTCATTGATAAACAGCCAAAGTACCATCATGACAGAATACACCAGATTTGTCATGCATATGGGAAGAAACAACATCACTGCATTTCTCAGTTCCCCACTGTCCGATCCGGCATGTTCCTCATTCCGCTTTGAGCGCAAAAGCAGCAAAACCGCTGCCAGAAACGCTGCCGCTGGCGCAAGTAACAGCGCGATCCTTATCACCACATCTCTGTCTTGTAATAATTCTGTATTCATTATATATCTCCTTACGGTTCATCGTATATACTGTAATCTGCCATTCACTCTTTTCACTATACAGAAGATCCTCTTTCTCCTCCGATGATACGGCAGCAACCATAATGTCTTCGGTAATTGATATCGGATCTCCATCAGCATAAATTTCCAACAAGCCGTTTTCTTCTTTTTGTATTTCCTGCGGCTCTTCAGGCTTTTTATCCACGTCCGGCGAATCTTCCGGCTCCTCATTCACCTCGCCTTTTTTCACTACCGTATCATCATAGCCTGTTTCCTCCGGCTCTGTCTCCTGTATTTCTCCCGGTGACACTGGTGTTTCAATCGTCTGTGCGCTGCCACAAGCCCGTCAACGCCGATATATAATTATATTCTTAGCATCCCATCGTTTCATTTACTACCCCTCGCTTTGAACCTGTCCTTCCCTGTTAAAACATACTCTATTTCATCTTTCGTTGCTTTGCTTCAAACCGTGACACAGAGGATAATGCAAGCTTTACCTGACACCCAGATACCGACCTGCATATTGGAAAGCCATAATATCTCAACGGCCTTAAATCCACAGTTTCGCATCAGTTCCATATTCTCTGACAATGAGATCGGAAAATAATCCTTTCCATACCGATCTATGTGTTTTCCGCATTCCTCAGGAATAAATCAGATTTTGAATATCGCAGGCAGAAAATTCCGCATTACGGCACCTGAAACGTTCCTTTACAATTTTTATCATCTCTTTGGAAGAATCACAAAAGACAAATTTTTCAAGGTCTACATTTTCATATGCGACACTTACCATTTTCCCTGTCCCACAACCGACATCAAGCCATCTTATCCGATTATGATTAAAAATTTTTACCAGCTCTATGATTTCTTTATAAAATTGCTCATAATACGGCAAGGTTTGTTTAATTCTGTCATCATAGTCACTCGAGCGAAATGCAGATTTATTATCATTCATAGAACCTCACCTTAAACTCTAAATCATCTCTCTGTCATTTGTTTTCTGTTTAAGTTCCTCAAAATTGCCCATCCTGCCATAATCAGAGCGCATAACCAGCCGCCATTTCCATATACTATCTTACGGGGTACTAATTATGAAAAATCTAAAACACTACACTGTCATCGGCACTTTTTTCGTCCTGATCACAGGAACACTGGCGCATTTTATATACGACTGGTCCGGAAACAACACCCTAATCGGTCTTTTTACGCCGATCAATGAATCCATATGGGAGCATATGAAATTAGTATTTTTTCCGATGCTGTTATATGCTTTTTTCATGATCTTCCGTTTGAGAAAAGATCATCCTTGTATCATATCTTCTCTTTCTGCAGGAATACTGGCAGGGACACTGCTCATCCCACTGCTTTTCTATGCCTATACCGGTATTCTGGGCAAAGACTGCTTTGTTCTGGACATCGGCACATTTATTGTGAGCGTCCTGTGTGCCTTTTTTCTTTCCTATCGGCTTACCTTATCCTGCAAAGCAAAACCGTACACTGTATTTCTCTGCGTCCTGACAGGTATACTTTTTTTCAGTTTTATCCGGTTTACTTACTATCCGCCGGCTTTTGACATATTTGCAGGACCGTCTGCAGAAACGCTTTACCTGACGATAAAAGGCTGACTTTCCGCTGGCCTGAATTCCTATCAGTATGATCGCTCTTTTCGCCAGCATTCTCTCCATCATTCAAATTCTCCCATTCCAGACATCTTCGCCGATTCACTTTTCTGTCCCCAAAGAACCCGTCGTAATCTCAACCTGTTTCCCGCTGAATGCAACTCCGTATTTGAAGATCGTTTTAACCCCTTTAGCTGTCATCTCAGTATCATACCTGCGGTCTTCAATCTGCGCCAGAGCGGCTGCCGAAAGCTGCTTCAGTTTATATAATAATATTCTGATGAAGCCAGGCGGTAATCCGAAATTCCAACCGGCATCGGCAGATCAGGCGACATTTTACTTTTTTATATGTCCCCGTCTTAATCCGGCTATCCGGCGCTTATCATTCTCAATCCTATTAACATAAAGCCAGTCTGTGTAGTATATTGTCCTTTGCTTAACATACGCAAATCGTTTTACTTTGTCAATATAATATGTGCATACTAAACGAATTTTTACCGAATGAGCATACAATCGCCAAAAGAAAAAAATCTATATCTTTCTCTCACCGCCTCCTCATAGGCCGCCAGCACACGCTCTCTTCCCGCAAGTGCCGACACAAGCATAATCAGCGTGGATTCCGGCAGGTGAAAATTGGTCAGCAGACAATCAAGCACTCTAAACCGGTATCCCGGATAAATAAATATCTCCGTATTGCCGCTGCCTGTTTTCAGCAGCCCCCTTTCATCCGCCGCACTCTCCAGCGTTCTTGCGGAGGTGGTTCCCACGCAGATCACCCGCCCGCCTCTCTCCTTCGTCCTGTTGATAGTATCGGCGGCCTCTTCGGAAACCTCATAGTATTCGGAATGCATGTGATGATCCAGCACATTTTCCTCCTTCACCGGCCTGAAAGTCCCAAGCCCCACATGCAATGTCACATAGGCGATAGAAACGCCCATTTCTTCTATTTCTCTCAAAAACTCTGTTGTAAAATGCAGTCCCGCTGTGGGCGCCGCTGCAGAACCCTCATATTTCGCATAAACTGTCTGATAACGGCTCTTATCCTGCAGTTTATGGGTAATATAAGGCGGCAGTGGCATTTCGCCAAGCTGATCTAACACCTCCTCAAAGATGCCGTTATACGCAAAGCGCACCAGCCGGTTTCCTTCCTCCACCACTTCCAGCACCTCAGCCTTCAGCAGACCATCCCCAAAGGAAAGCTTCGCTCCCGGCCGCATCTTCTTCCCGGGGCGCACCAAGGTCTCCCAGACGTCTTTTTCCTTCCGCTTTAACAAAAGTACTTCCACAGCAGCCCCGGTCTCCTCTTTAACCCCCAGAAGCCTGGCGGGAATCACCTTGGTATTATTCAGGACAAGACAGTCCCCGGGAACAAGATACCGCAAAATATCCCGAAACACATGATGCTTTATCTCACCCGTTTCTTTATTCAGCACAAGCAGCCGGGAAGACGCCCGGTCCTTAAGTGGATCCTGGGCGATCAGCTCCTGTGGCAGCTCAAAATAAAAGTCGCTTTTCTTCAATTCTTCCATACGTCTTTCCATTATCTGAGACTGATTTTCCCTGCCAAAAACTGATTTCTCAGAATTCTCAGAAAAATCTCACTTCTCAGAAGTTTTTCTCTCCCTGTAAAAATGCCACATACCCACGCATCGCCTCATACAGATCCGCCTTGCTTATCGTCTCCCAGGGACCGTGCATGCTGAGAACCGGCACACCGCTGTCAATCACGTTCATGCCGTAAAGCGCCAGAATGTAGGCGATTGTTCCGCCGCCGCCCAGATCTACCTTGCCCAGTTCCGCTGTCTGGAAATTCACTTTCTCCGTATCCAGAATCCGGCGCAGATAGGCGATATACTCCGCATTGGCATCGTTGGAGCCAGATTTACCTCTGGCGCCTGTAAACTTGTTAAATACCATACCGCCGCCCAGATATGCCACATTTTTCTTGTCAAAACTGGAGGCATACGTCGGATCAAATGCGGAACTCACATCAGAGGACAGCATGCAGGAATCAGACAGACATCTTCTGTAGGCCAGATCGGAATACTGTCCCGCAAGCATCATCGTCTCCACCAGCGCATTCTCAAAGAATTTCGACTGCATCCCGGTAGCGCCCACAGAACCGATCTCTTCCTTGTCCACCAGAATGCAGCAGGCAGTCCTCTCCGGCTCCTCCACTTCCAGAAGCGCTCTCATGGAAGGATAGGCGCAGACCCTGTCGTCATGGCCATAGGCTAAAATCATGCTCCTGTCAAAACCGGCATCCCTCGCTTTTCCTGCAGGTACGATCTCCAGCTCCGCAGAAACAAAATCATCCTCCTCCATATCATACTGTTCTTTCAAAATCGCAAGGATCCCCCTTGTCACGGCATCCTTCGCCGCCTTCCCGGCCTCCGCCTCCTTTTTCTCTTCCTCCTTTTCCGGCTCGATCACAATGGGACGATTTCCCACAATAATATCCAGCGCCTCGCCCTCGATCACCTTTGCAGCCTTTTTCTCCATCTGCTCCGACGCCAGATGAATTAAAAGATCGGAGATAAAAAATACCGGATCGTCCTCGTCCTCTCCCACATTGAGTTCCACTGTAGTACCGTCCTTTTTCACAACCACACCGTGGATCGCCAGAGGCATCGTCACCCACTGATACTTTTTCACACCGCCATAGTAGTGCGTATCCAGATAAGCGAAACCGCCATCCTCATACAGCGGATTCTGCTTCACGTCCAGTCTGGGGGAATCGATATGCGCCCCAAGAATATTCATACCTTCTTCCATGGGTTTCCTGCCGATCGTAAACATCACGATGGACTTATTCATATGCACATGATACACTTTATCGCCGGCTTTTAAAGTGCGCTTTTCAGCAATCGCCTTCTCCAATTCCGTAAATCCGGCCTTTTCGATCTGGTATACGATCTCGTCGATACACTCCCGCTCCGTCTTGCCGCGGTTCAGAAAGTCCTTATATCCTTCTGCAAAATCGTAAGCTTCTTTCGTCCTGTTTTCATCGTATAGTAACCATGTGTTTTTGTGTTCCATTGTTTCTGATCCTCCTGTTCTGATTTATTTAAATATATACTATAATTTTACAAAATGCTGTCCGTCCAAAATCTTCATATCGCCGATATTTCATAGACAGGCGAATCCATATTTGGCTTATCCGATGACATATTGTACTGAAAACTGTAACTGTGCTCGCCAATATGGAAATCTGTTTCCGGCTCTTATCCCTTCCGTTCTATATAGTATGGACAGATATCCTCAAATTTACCGCTCTTCAGGCGAAATCTTCCAGCCTTTTCCGATTCTGTCTTATTTTGCCCTATGGAACAAAACGGTCTTTTCCTTCATTGAGATTTTCCCGACCTCATAACCGTATTCCTTCGCCGCTTTTTTATAATTTAGAAAAGAATGATCCAACTCAAATCCCATGATCTCTCTCATCTCCTCATAGGACAGCTTATACTCCTCTTTTCCATTTTCCCGTAGCCAGTTCCACAACGGTTCGTATTTGCTCATATTTATCTCTCCGCTTTTTCAAACGCTCTCTTACCAGCTTTTCTGAAGTTCCATATCCCAGTCAAGGGTATACGAACCATTCTCCATCTCAAGCAGATCCAAATGACATTGGTAGCGCTTCTTCGGGCGCAAAATCCTGTGGCGCCCGATGCCCCACCACAACTTAACGGACTGGTCACTGCCTAAGTTCAATCCCCATCGACTGCAGTCCGTTCAAAATCTTCTTCATAGCCGCCGAAATATCGCTTTCCTCCAATGTCCGATCCTTCGCCCGGAAGGTAATACTATAAGCCACGGATTTAAACCCTTCTTTGATCTGGCTTCCCTCGTAAATATCAAACAGTTTGTAAGACTCCAGAATCTTTCCGCCGCGCTGGGCAAGCATTTTCTCGATCTGTCCCACCCGGATATCCTTAGGCACCACCATACTGATATCCCGCATCACCGCCGGGAACTTCGCAATCCCCTCATACTTTCTGTCAAAGGTCGCAAGAGGCACGATCTCCGGCATATCCAGTACCGCCACATAGGCCCTTGTTTTCATATCATAGTTCTCACAGACCTCCGGATGCACCTCGCCCAGATACCCTAACACCTTCCCGTCATAGCACACAAGCGCCTGTCTGCCGGGATGCAAAAAGCTCTTGCCGGCTTCCGGATCATATTCCGGTTTTTCGTCAAGTCCCACGCTCTCCAAAAACGCCTCGATCACACCTTTCATCGTGAAGAAATCACCCTCACCGTAAAAGCCCAGCGTGAACTGCATTCTCTCCTCAGGGAGTTCTTCAAGAGGCAGACTCTTCGGCAGATAAATATTCCCCAGTTCATACAGCCGGCATACTTTGTTCCTTCTGTTGAAATTGGTGGAAAGGCTGGTCAGCATACCGTTTAAGGAAATCGTCCGCATAATGGAAAAATCCTCACCCAGCGGATTGGAAATCTCAATCGCTTTCCGAAGCCTGGAATCCTCCGGCAGCAGCAGTTTATCAAACACCTTCGGGCTCTCGAAGGAATAGCACATTCCCTGGGAGAAACCGCAGTATTCCGCAATATCCCGTGCCTTCTGCTCTATGCGCATTTTGAACTGCAGCTTGCCCGCCGTGGCGGAACCGCTGGGCAGTGTGGTGGGAATCTTGTCATACCCGTAGAACCTTGCCACCTCTTCCGCAATGTCCGCAAAAGATAACAGATCCTGCCGGAAAGAAGGACATACCACTTCATTTGTCTCCTCATCATAATCCAGCTCGATCGCCCTGAAGTAAGCAAGCATATCCTCTTTCGGTATCTCTGTTCCCAGAAATTCATTGATCTTCTCCGGCTCAAAGGCAATCCTTACAGGCTCTTTCAGCGGCGCATGGACATCCGCCACTCCCGCAACAACCCTGCCGCAGCCCAGCTCCTCGATCAGCTGACACGCCCTGTCGATAGCGGCTTTTGCATTGTAGGGATCAAGCCCTTTCTCAAACTTGCCAGATGCATCCGTGCGCAGTCCGATCCTCTTGGCGGATTTCCTGATATTGGCGCCGTTAAAGGTTGCCGCCTCAAACAGCACCGTCTTTACTTCATCGGTGATCATGGAATTTTCACCGCCCATGATCCCGGCAATGCCTACCTCTTTCTCGCCGTCGCAGATCATCAGCACTTCACTGTCCAGTTTCCGTTCCTGACCGTCCAGGGTGGTAAACACATCCCCGTCCTTTGCCCGGCGCACAATAATCCGATGCCCCGCGATGGTGTCCAGATCATAGGCATGCATGGGCTGGCCGTACTCTTCCATCACATAGTTGGTGATATCCACCAGATTGTTGATAGGCCTGATACCGCTCGCGGCAAGCCTCCTCTGCATCCATTTCGGAGAGGGCGCGATTTTGATATCCGTGCATACTCTTGCGCAATAGCGGGTGCACAGATCCTTATCCTGCACTTCTACTTTAATATAGTCATTCACATCCCCCGTCTCATTCTGAATCTTCACATCGGGCGCATGGAAGGGCCTGCGGAAGGTTGCCGCCGCTTCCCTAGCAATACCGATAATACTGTAGCAGTCCACCCTGTTGGAGGTGATCTCATACTCAAACACCGTATCGCGAAGCCCCAGCGCTTCGACCGCGTCATCTCCCGCCTTCACGGAATCATCAAAAATGTAGATGCCGTACTCCGGCGCCTCGGGATAAAAATTTCGGTCAGAACCGAGTTCCTCTATGGAACACATCATGCCCTCGGAAAGTACGCCACGCAGCTTCCCCGCCTTGATCGCAATACCGTCCTCCGGCAGAGGCCCGCCGTCGTGTCCGCCCGCCACTTTGCCACCGTCCAGTACTACAGGCACTTTGTCTCCGACTTTCACGTTTGGGGCGCCTGTCACGATCTGAATGGTTTTTTCCCCGATATTCACCTGGCAGACGATCAGTTTATCCGCGTCCGGGTGCGCCGTGATCTCTGTGATCTCTCCCACCACGATTTTCTCCAGATTTTTGTCCAGTCTTTCATATCCCTCGCACTTTGTGCCGGACAAGGTCATCGCATCGCAAAATTCCTGATCCGTGCATGCGAGATCTGGTACATATGCTTTGATCCATGATAATGCTGTATTCATTTTATCTGTCTCCTATTCTGATTTATGCTGTTTTTCTTTGATTCTATTTCTATTCCCTCTCCGGGAAGGTACACCATTGTCCCCGGAACTTCTTTACCCTGTCTTTTCCTTTCCGATGTGGTTTCTTGTGAAAAGATACTTGAGCAATGTTGTTATGATTAACAGTCCTGAAACCAGGACAACACCTATTTTCCATATTTCCCGGAATACCAGAACACTCTCCGCATCATCGGAAATATATCTGAGATACAGATATCCTTCAAGATAAAGCCCTAACGCTGTAGAGATCAGCAGATGACATTCCAGCATAAGGACGGTCTGCCATTTTTCGTTCTCGCAATAATTAAGCCAGGATAAGAATATCTGCAATACAGGCAACATAAGCGCCAGTACACCGCCGCCCCTGAATCCTGCAACACAAATAACCAAAATGATATAATTCCATAATATTTTAAATGTTAAATTTCCAATACTCCTTAATTTTCGCGCTCTGCGTCCGACTTCATCGGACCTTTGCTCGTTTAACAGTTCACGAAAAACAAATGTCTGCTTCGCAGCCGCTTGTTTTTCATTAGAACTGTTAAAATTGTGCAAGAAATCTTGCGTCGTTTTCGTAGAGCAGGCGCATATCGTCGATCTCATATTTTAGCAGAGAGATGCGCTCCAATCCCATACCGAAGGCAAAGCCCGAATACTCCTCCGGGTCGATGCCGCTCATACGAAGCACCTTCGGATGAACCATGCCGCAGCCCAAAATCTCGATCCAGCCCTCGCCCTTACAGAACCGGCAGCCCTTGCCGCCGCACTTGAAGCAGCTCACATCCATCTCCGCAGAGGGCTCCGTGAACGGGAAATGATGGGGGCGGAATTTTACCTTTGTCTCCGGTCCGTACAGTTCCCTCGCAAACTCCTGCAGGGTTCCTTTCAGATCCGCGAAGGTAATGCCTTTGTCGATGACCATGCCTTCGATCTGGTGGAAGGACGGAGAATGGGTGGCATCCACCTCATCGGAACGGAACACCCTGCCCGGCGCCAGCATACGGATGGGCGGCTTTTTCTGCTCCATTGTACGAACCTGTACCGGGGAAGTCTGCGTCCGCAGAAGAATATCTCCGTTGATATAAAAAGTATCCTGTTCATCTTTAGCCGGATGATCCGCCGGAATGTTCAGCGCTTCAAAATTATAATAGTCTTTTTCAATCTCAGGGCCTTCCACAACCTCATAACCCATGCCAATGAAAATGCGCTCCACTTCCTCCAACACAATAAAGTTCGGATGTCTGTGCCCCATTTCGTTCTTTTTTGCCGGCAGCGTCACATCGATCACTTCCGCCTTCATTGCCGCTTCCCTTAAGGCACGTTCCGCTTTCTTTTTCGCCTTATCCAGCGCCGCTTCGATCTCGGCGCGGGTGTCGTTCACCATCTGTCCGACTTTTGGCCGCTCCTTGGGCGCCACGTCCTTCATCCCTTTGAGTACTGCGGTCAGTTCGCCCTTCTTGCCCAGCATATTGACGCGGACGTCGTTCAGTTTTTCCAGTGCTGCGGAGGCCTCGCCGCTTTCCATTAACGCGATCTGCTCAAGCGCCTTTACCCGTATCTGTTCCAGTTTTTCTTTCATTTTCTGCTTCCTTTCCTTCTATTCCTTTCTCCGTATTTTTTTCTGCTTTCCTGATTTGATCTGCGGGGAATGCTTTTTACGCTGTACACCCCTGCGCATAAAAAATCCCCTGCACAAATATTCCGTTTCCGAAATACCCATGCAAGGGACGAAATTCTTTCCGCGGTACCACCCTGCTTCCTGCCGAAACCGGCAGACTCTCGATCGGCGTAACGTGCCTTATACCGTTTCCCGCTACTTACAGTCAGGCTCACTCTCCCTGCCATTTTCCTGGGAACCGCTCAGGTGTGAAATTAAGCTTAGCCGGAACCCGAAAAGGCTTTCAGCCGATGACCTTTTCTCTCTGTGGGGAATAACAGGCTCTTTTGCACCGTCACAGCGTTTAAACTATCCTACATTCTAGTGGCTTTTTCGCGGGCTGTCAAGTATTTTTATTCCAAATCCGATCCATGGTTTCATGTATTTTAAATTTATTCCAAATAGAGCCGGTTCCCTGATTCCCGCAAAAACAGAAGTAAAACCGCTGGAAAAAGCCTGTCCTTTGAGTGTGTTGTCCTTCGTCTTGATTCCTACGGCGATTGCTGAAACGCCCAGACAAATATTGATCACAAATGCCGCAGGTATCGTCATTGGATCAAATCCCATTGTTGTCATACACAAAATACAGTACGGAACAATTGTTGCCAGATGCAGACCGGTCATAATAATCAACGGAGTTAACGCCGCAAGTATCCCGACAGACAGAGCTCCAAAGTTTGTATATAACCATCCTAGGACACCTCCTGCCAATGTTCCGATCATCCCTCCAAGAGGCCCAATGAGACAAAAAGTCAACGGTATCATTATCAGAATAGTCAAAAACGGCGCAAACATTGTTCTCAACATTGCAGGAAGTTTTCGATTAAAAAATTTTTCAATATAAGCCATCACCCAGCAGCATAAAATAATCGGTATAATAGAGCTCGTATAGCTCACCCCTTTTGTGAATACCGACAGTCCGGCAAGTACAACCGGCTCTCCACTGCCGATAAGCGCCGTGATATCCGGATGACACATCGCACCTCCCAGAAGCATCCCAAGAGACGGGGTAGCCCCAAACCTCTTTGCCGCATAGTACCCCACATAAATTGGCAGGAAATAAAATGCTGCATTATACACTGCATATACGATCTTATATGTACTGCTCTCTGCAGAAACTATCCCTATATTCGCCAGTGTAATCAAAACTACATTTACAAAACCGGCTGCTATCATTGCCGGAAAACATCCAGAAAAACACTCTGTGACAGATGCCAACGCCCTTTTTATACTAAATTTTTTCTTTTCGTCAATTTTCCCCTCCTCCTTTTATTCCTGCTTCCTGGCAGATCAGCTGATATACCTTATCAACATTCTGTCCGACGATGATCTGCAGCTGCTCTCCTGACCATTACATTCCGAATACTCCGTCTGCTTTTTTATCTCCTCCTCCTTTACAAGGCTTTTATTCCTCACGTTGAAGCGCAGTCTGGTAGCACAGTGAACAAAATAACTGATATTATCCTTTCCGCCGACATAAGATAAAATCTGCCGGGATAACTCTTTAAAATTTTTCTTAGCCATTTTTGATACTTCCTCCTTATTTTTTATATCCAACAAAATATCCGTACGCTATATTTTGTTATCATTTTAAAAGCAAAACCCCATACATAAAAACGCTGTGTTTTATGTATGAGGTTTCCGCCCTACTGGTTACAGTCCTCACGACTACATGATCGGTTAATGTGCAGCATCAGATACAATAATTCCTCTTCTGTCAGATCTATTTGCGCCGCTTTGCTTATATATTCTTTCACCTTCACTGCACACTTGTAAGTATCCGGATAATCTTCCCTAACGGAATAAAAGATTTCTCCGTTAGAAGATTCAAGCAGATGATTATTCCTTCCTCTCTTCAACAAATAGTGCATATGAGATGCGAATCTTGATTCACATATCCTGTCAACTAAAACTTCGGTATAAATCATCATCACTTCTATAACAGTCCATCCCTGCGGCTGCTTACCGGATGGGATGAACCATTTACATGATCTCTATCTCCACTGTATCACGCTGCCGTCCTCCAGCGTCTCCGTCTGCCAGTCCGTAGCCTCCTCGCTCTCCTTCATCAGATCCTCCATGGCCCTGTCCGTGATGACTCTGCTGGTATCCGTGATAAGCCCAAGGAACCTCTGGTTATAGCGGGAGAATGAAAGGAGCGCCATCTGTCCGTTTTCTCCATACACCTCCATGGTGATATCCGGGTTGTTGCTGCCGTACCCCTGCGAGCCGTATTTTACTTCCCTTACGGGACCACCCACCAGATTGCAGCGCTCCGCCAGCGCTTTCGCCGCATCCGCATAAACGCCATAATTGTTTTCCAGAGAAGAATCATACCCTAACGGCACACCCACATCCAGCGTCTCCGTACAGCTCAACATAAAGAGTTCCCCTGTCACAGCGTCGATAAAAAAGTTCCAGGTATCGTCATCTGTCAGCACTTCTTCCCCAAAGCGCACATCGCCATCCCAGAATGCACGAGGGAACGTCTCAGTGCCGCTGTTATAGCTCATATAAACGTTCACTCCCTCTTCGTCAAAGCCCATGATGTCCTGCAGATACTTCATGCCGAGTGCCGCCGCTTCTTCCATGGTCAGATCAATGGAGGTAGGTGTCCCTGTATTCAGACTGCTCATGCTGACATGATAGTTTTTCTCCCCGGCTGTTTCGTCGGAACCGTTATCTCCTGCCTCCCTGTCTGTCCCACCGCTCTTGTTTTCAGCTGCATCGCCCGATTCGCGGTTATTTTTTGCCATATCCTCCGCCGTCTGCACCTCCGGAATGGCTGTCGCCGCCGGCACATGGTAACTGGTGGGAATCTTCTCCACCCCGCTTAATCCGGCCTCTGTCGTTATCTCCGCCATAAGCCCGAATATTCCGGCGCTGATACTGCTGACTGCTACGACCGCCGCCGCGATCTTTCCAAATCTTCTGCCTTTTCTGCCGTCTGATTTTTTCTGTGCGTTTCTGTTCTTTTCTGTCTTCATTTTTTCTCCTCGCTATTCCTTTTTGAATTTTTCTGCTGACACTAACACTTATACAACCGTATTCACCGGCTTACAGCAAACGCCTCCCTGTGGCGTTATCAACTGCCCTTTCAGCTGACCATCAGCTTATGCCCTTCCGCAGCGTTCTCAGCTGCCTGTTATGCCGAAAGAAACATATCGGCTGTATCCTCTGTCTCCCGTGCCGCATCCCTTCGTTACAATCCCAGAATAGCGGAACAATATTTCGGAAAAATATCCGTCCTGTTATAGAGTTGTAAATATTTTTACTATAACGGAATCTTTGATTCAATGTCGTTTAGTTAATCCTGTTACCAGCCCGAATATATCTATCCGGGCGTCCGCGAAACTACCTGAAATCTGTTCTGTCCCCATTTTCCCCAGACAGAAAAACCCGTGCCACCGTCCCCTCCCCCGGCTTCGAGACAAATTCCAGTCTCCCCCGATGAAGTTCCACGATCCTCTCACAGATGGAGAGCCCGAGCCCCGCTCCGCCCGCGGCACGACTCCTGGACTTGTCCACACGGTAAAAGGCCTCCTTGACATGAGCGATCTGCTCCTTCGTCATGCCGATGCCCTGATCCGCCACTTCCAGAATCAGTTGTCCGTCTTTCTCCGCCGCACAAAGCTTCACCGCGGAACCCGCGGGGCTCGCTTTCAGCGCATTGTCGACCAGATTGTTGAGCAGCGTGATCAGAAGTTCCATATTTCCGATGGTCTGCTCCCCGTGGCAATCGCCGGACAGAGTAATACCACATTGCTCCGCCTTCACCTGCATGATCCTGCAAATCTGCCGAAACAGTTCTTCCACCGGACAAACTTCCGTCTCCATCTCCCGCAAGGCGGCCAGATCCAGAAGCTGATAAGCCATATTCTGGAGCCTTTTGCACTCAGAGAGTATGAACCGGGTACACTCAAAGCGTTCCTCCTCTGAGGCGGGGGCTTTCTGCAGATACTCCGCATACCCGTAGATCGCCGTCAACGGCGTCCGCAGTTCGTGGGCAAAATTGTCGATAAACTGCTGCTTTTTATCGGCCGTCTCCTGCAGCAACTTTATTTGGGATTCCACCTGCTCCGCCATCCGGTTGAAATGCTCCGCCATTACCGCGATCTCATCCTTCCCCCTGACCTGTAGACGGGTGTGGTAATCCCCCTCCGCGATCACCCGGGAGGCCACGGAAATTTCCCGCAGCGGCCGAAACAGAATATCCAGAAATTTCACCAGAAAAAGTGCCAGAAGCATGGTCACCGCCATACTCACAGTAAAGAGCATGTTTTTCATACCCCGCCAGGCTTCCATAGTATCCGTAAGACCTGCGCAGTACCAGAGCCCGTACTCCTGATAAGGGGCGGGAAACCGCCCGTAGACGCACAGCTGCCATGCCGGTTCCCGCCGCATAAAAACCATCCGCTCGGACTGGTCCGTCTGCTCCCCAAGACCGCCCGGATCCTCCTTCGGCGCTTCCACTCCCGAGTACCAGATCCATTCCCCGTCGCAGGACACCGCGAACCCGTTGTCCCTGCTCTGGGAATAACGGGCATAGGTCCGCATCAGTTTCTCCATGGACTCCCGCACATCCCCGCCCCGGTTCTGCACAGCCTGCATGTCCCCTATCAGGCCCGAGGAGATCACATAGTGCTCCGCCAGAACCGTCTCCCGCTCCGCAGAGATCTGCTCCCGCAGCGTGATAATGGAGACGATCAGCATGCTCGAATTCATGAATATGGTAAATAGCAATAATGTCACAACGAAAGTCTTTTTTTTCATCGTATGAAAGATCCTTTCGGTTTTTCGCGTTCAAAGCGGCTGTCTCGCAAACAAACCTATTTATTTTTACGAGGGTGCCTCCAGCCGATACCCCAGCTTATAGACCGTGACGATGCGCTTCTCCAGACCGAGTTTGGCCCGCAGCCTCTGGATATGCACATCCACCGTGCGGGTTCCCCCCTCAAAGTCGTAGCCCCAGACCAGATCCAAAAGCTTCTCCCTGGAGAGTGCAATGTTGCGGTTTTTTACGAGAGTATCAAACAGCTCGTATTCTTTCGGCGTGCAGTCCGCCGGTTTTCCGTCCACAAAAATGAGCCTTCTCTCAAAATCCAGCCGCACATGGTCCAGTTCAAAATACTGTTCCGTCCTTTTTGTGCGCCGCAAAAGCGCCTCCACTCTGGCCGCAAGCTCCAACATCTGAAAGGGTTTTGTGATGTAATCATCCGCGCCCCGGCTTAATCCCCGCAGTTTATCGGACAACTCGCTCTTCGCCGTCAGAAAAATGACGGGAGTCCCCTGAATCTGCTCTAACACCTCATAGCCGTCCGCCCCGGGCAGCATGATATCCAGGATGATCAGGTCAAACTTCTCCCGTCCGGCCAGCGCGATCGCGTCATTCCCGTCAAACACCTGCGCACAGTGATGCCCCGCCAGACACAGATTCTTTTTAATCAGTTCATTGATGGAAACCTCGTCCTCCACGATCAGGATTTCAGCCATTTTTCCCTGTTCCTTTCCTAATATTTTTATAAAATATATCACAAAACTGTTGCGGAGTTGTAAACGCGCCGCTTTAGGCTTCAGCTTCCGGACGGGGGATACAATGTAGACGGCGGTAAGCTGCCGCACATGGAAAAAAGTATTTGACTGAGAGAGAAATACCCTGAAGTTTTGATTCCCTCAGGGCATTTTTCATTTATGTCCTCTTTATACCCTGCCGTCGGATCCGAACAGCAGCATTTTTTCTCTTACCACCTTTTTCATTTCGGTGATCTCGTAGGGAATCAGTCCCATCATGGTCTTTTCTCCCGCCGCGATACCAGCCTCCACGCCGCGTTTCCCGGCCTTATCGATATCCGTGAAAATGTTTACTTTAGACACACCAAGCTTCACCGCCCTCTGAAAATCCTGATCCGAAAGGCCGGAGCCACCGTGCAGCACAAGTGGAAGGTCCGTCTTTTCGGAGATCACCTGAATCCTCTCAAAATCCAGTTTCGGCGGAAACGCGTAATCGCCGTGGGCATTGCCCACCGCCACAGCCAACGCATCCACGCCTGTTCTCGTGACAAAATCCGCCGCGGTATCGGGATCTGTAAAATAATCGCTGGGATTTTCCAGCTTCCCCGCTCCCGCGTTGTCGCCCACATGCCCTAACTCTCCTTCCACGGTCACGCCCATGGCATGGCAGATCTTTACCATCTCCGCCACCTTCTCCACGTTTTCCTCATAGGAAGCCGTGGAGCAGTCGTACATGACAGACGTAAAGTCCAGTTTCAAAGCCTCCATGCATTTCTCAAAGGTCAGACCGTGGTCATAGTGAACGCACACCGGGACGCTGGCCTTTTTCGCCATCGGGATCAAGTATTCCGCCACTCTTTCAAGCGCCATCGCGGGCAGCAGGACTTCCGCCGTCCCCACCATCACCGGAGCCCGCAGCTCCTGCGCCGTTTCGATAATGGCCCTCGCCATCTCCACATTCACCGCGTTAAAAAATCCAACACCGTATCCACCCTCCTTTGCGGGAAGCAGTATCTCATTCATATTTACTAACATTTCGTCACCTCTTCCGGTTTACCCTTGTTTTTTCCATCCCTGTCTTATCTTTTCCCGCAGCTCGTTGAAGTTCTTTAAACCGCTCAGAGCGTCGTAGGCCGCAACGCAGCAGGCCCCCGTCGCCGTGGCCAGGCGCAGGCACTCCTTAGGCCCGCATCCATCTAACACTGCCGTTAAAAAGGCGGCGATGCTGGTGTCTCCGGCTCCCGTGCCTGATGCGATCCGCTCCGGCACATAACTTCTCTCAAAGCCTTCCAGATCCGCCCATTTCTCCGGTTCCGGCATCAGATCTCCTCCGATCTGCCCTAGGGTTTCCCTGTCCGCCGTGCGGTAGTAGATTCCCGGCGCGCCGCATTTGATCAAAAGCACCTTCACGCCCAGCTCCATGCACTGGTCTGCAAGCGGCCTGATATCTGTCTCCACATTAAGGATCTCCGTGATATCTCTCCCTTTTGCCCGGGACTGCCACTCTGCAAAGCGGTTTCGATCCAGCATAAAACACAACTCTTCCACGCTGGGCACAAAGAAATCCACAAAAGGAAGGGCCTGGCTTAAGATCTTTTCCCAATCAGCCTTCCCGGCTTCCGAGGCTGCATCCACTGCCGCCATATCCAACGACGTCGCTGCCCCCGCTGCCTTCACACGCTTCATAAGCTTCACAAGTTCCGCTCCGTCATATTCATACATGGCCTTCATAATCGGCGGATAACCGAAATGAAACAATACGGCATCCTTCAGAACGCCGTCCGGAATATCATCCGCCCGAAAGGCATTGTTCGCCCCCGGATTATGCAGAAAAAGCCGGTCGATTCCCGGCACCGCAATCACTACGGAATAGGACGTGGAAAAGCTGTCCGAACGCAGCATCCCCTCCGCCGCATCATATTGTCTTAAAATATTTAAGATCATATCCCCGAAGGCATCGTTCCCGATCTTTCCCACCAGCGTGACGTCCGCGCCCAGTATTTTCATCGCCAGCCCTGTGTTGGCCACTGAACCGCCGGTATGCACGTCCGCCTCTTTCACCTCCACCAGTTTTCCCGGCGACAGAACATCCTCAAGATGTTCTGCCCCGGTACCCGGAAAAACGGGAGTAATATCCAGGCAGATATGACCTGCCGCTATTACCTTTTTCTTTCCCATACGACCTAATTATTCCACCCCCATCAGAAGATTCATCACATACATTTCCAGCCCTTCAAAGTCGCGGTTCTCCACGCATTTTTTCTGGAAGTCATAATCGAAGCGATCTATTTTCTCTTCCAGCGCCTTAAAGATCTTCAGGCTGTTCTCCAGATGTTTATAGCTGTCCTCATCCTTTGTCGTGCGCATCGCCTTCACATCAAGGCCCACATACTCGCCGTGATCGCCGTAGCCGTTCTCTTTTAACACCTTTACCTGATTGAACGCCGCGCGCAGGTTCTCCACGCCAAAGGATTTATCCTGATCATAGCGGATGCCGTTCTGGTCGTTTAAGTGAACGGTCATCAGTTTGTTCATTGCCAGCGCAAACCCGATCTCGTTCGCGGGATCTAATCCTGCGAGGATCGCATGGGCACTCTCCAGATTGCCGCCTACACGGGAAGGATCGATGGTCGCTGCAGAAATTGCCATAACGTGTCCCATTGTACCGCAGATACTTCTGTCGATGGGCTCATTGGGCTTTGGCTCGATGCAGACACGGATCTTTGAATCATATTGAAGCATCTTATTGATGGCTTCGATCAGCATCTTTGTCGCCCACACCGGCGATTTGGACTCCGCGCATACAGTGCCCTCTCTTGCCAGCCATAATACGATCATATCACATCCCAGCTCATTTGCAATATCGATGGAGCGGTAAGCTCTCCACATGGCGTACTCTCTGTCCGCCTCGGAGGTGCTCATAAATCCGCCGTCCGCCGTATGCGGATCCATCCAGAGGCGGGGCGCAACAAATTCAGCCTTCAAATTGTATTTATCCAGCGTCTTTTTTAATTCACGCGCTTTCTCTTTGATCTCCTCTTCCGTGTAGTCGTTGATGTTCGGCACCGCGTCGTCATCATGGAACTGGATTGCGGAAAATCCCATCTCCGCAAATTTTTTAAACTTCTCCTCCACCGGAATGTCTTTTCTTGTCTCCGGTCCGTAGGAATCTGCACCTGTATGTACGTTCCACGGTCCTACTGAAAATTTAAACTTTGACATATGCTGCCTCCTTTTTATTGATATGTATTGTTTTATGTCTGTCAGACTTTATCATCCATGATAGGACTCCAGAGCTCTTTGACAGTCTGATATCCTACCTCTATCATTTACCCGGAAGTCTGGGGAAACGAATACCAGTATTTCCAGACAGGCGATCCCATAAAGAATGTGACCACATCCACCCCATCGCTTTTGCGGCATGAGTTGTCGCTTTCATTTCGTCGATCGCCCAGCATTTCAGATCATACTTTGCCAGAAGTTCTTTCACTTCCCTTACATACGCAGGATCAGCCGTATTGTCAAGACTATTCGCTTTTCAATGGGCATCCCCGATAAACGCATCCGGCTCGATAAGTTAACTATATAAAAGAAACGTCTTTTCTTCTATGCGATTGTTGCTGTGCTATTACGACAAGTTTGCTGTTTTTCAGCAAAAAAACATTTGCGATAAAACGCTTCTGTACTATAATAAAAGAAGACATACTTTTCTTTGGAGGAAGATCCCGCATGTACGAAAATCAGCCAAAAAACGAGTATGAAAAAGTTCCCCATACCCGCATAAATAACATCAACTTTTTCTTTCCAGCTTAACTTACCGCACACCGCATGCCCATCGCGACTTTGAAATTCTTCAGGTGATTGAGGGAAATTTACATGTCAAAACCCTCGCGGAAGACTTTTCAATCGGCCCCGGAGAGATTGCGCTGTTCAATCCGGATACCTTCCATATGCTGTACAGTATGCAGAGTCACTGTATCGTTCTTGCCATTCAGGCGGATCCCGCCTTTTGTGCGGCCCATTATCCGTCCATTCGGCATATCCGGTTTGACACCGCCAACATAACCTCCATCACGCCCTTTGAAGAGGCGTTAAAAATGATCCGTGTATGTCTGAATCTCGGATACAATTACTGTCTGAATGACAAAGGCTTTGAACTGCGCTGCATGAGCGATCTCTACCGCCTGTTTTCCTATCTGATCATGTTTGTGCCCTATCATCTTGAAAATGAAGCAAACGTCTTTCACTCCAGAGAAAAGGAAAAACGGTTCACACGTATCATCAACTATATCCATCGGCACTACACGGAAAAAATAACCCTGTCGTCTCTGGCGGAGTCCGAAAATCTCTCCATGACCTATTTATCTCATCTGTTTAAAGACGCCGCAAATATGTCTTTCCAAGAATACCTGAATTCTCTGCGCTTCGAACACGCGCTCCTTCTGTTAAAAAAGACAGACAGGAGTATTACGGATATCTGTCTGGAAAGCGGCTTTTCCGACAGCAAATACTTGAACAAAAGATTAAAATCCGTCTACAATCTGTCGCTGAAGGATTTCAGAAACACGGACACACCACCGGGCAGGAAAGTCGCGGACAACTGTGATGAACAGTTCTTTTATACCCCCGAGGAAGGTCTGGAAATCCTGCGGAAGCACTATCATTTTGAGTGTGATATAAAAAACACCCCCAACATTTCACAAAATCAGAAAGGAACTTATATGTAGACGATCTCAAAATTTTCCGTTTCCGGCATTCCTGCAAAAATAGAAATGATCTCTTCCTTCGTGTACCGCGCCGGGATCGTCACATGACAGCTGATCTGGAAGGCCTCGCCGTTTATCTTCTCCCATCTGAACTGCTGCACATGGATATGATACCCTTCCAGCTTTTCCAGCACTTTTTCGTACTCTCCGGCATCGTGTTCGATATGGAACACCACCTGCGCTCTGATCGTCTGTTTTACGATCCAGAGATTGCGGTGCAGCAGATACTGCATGATCAACACAAGCGCCGTCACGCTGACTCCCATGCCGTACATCCCCGCACCGAAAGCCATCCCGATGGCGATGGTCGCCATCAGCCCCGCCGCCGTAGTCGTACCGCTGACATGTCCCTGTTTACCCGTAATGATAATCCCGCCCAGAATACCGATGCCGGTGATAATGCTGGCCGCGATCCTGGAAACATCCCAGGATACCCCTGCCGTCCCGATCACATCCAGAAACCCATATTTTGAGATGAGCATCATCAACGCCGCCGCCATAGAGATCATCATATGGGTTCTCGTCCCCGCCACTTTGATCCTCTGCTGTCTCTCAATGCCGATGATCCCCCCGCACAACATCGCAAGAACGATCCGTGCAAAGAAAATCATCTGCTGTCCGATAACTCCATACCCTGTTATTCCCTTCATCTTCATCCCCCATGTATTCCACTCATCTCTCAAGTACACTTATTACGATTATCCAGCCGCTAAGCCTTCTTCCCTTCTGCCTGTCCTGTTCGGGCGTCCGCTTTGCCAAAAGCAAATACCTACCCTTTCCGCCGCACCCTCTTCTCCCATATAAATTCATTGGCGGGCCGGAAATATTTATTGATGTGGGCTCCCACCATCACAATGTAGCTCATCCAGTAAAGCCACAGCAGTACGATCACCACCGTCGCCAGAGAGCCATAAATACCAAAATCCCCAAAATATTCCAGATATGCCGAAAACACAAAAGAAAAGCCGTTCCAGATCACCGCTGTGAAAAGAGCTCCCGGCATCTGCAGCAGAAACTTCTGGTTTTTCCCCGGCACATAACTGTAGATCAGCATAAACAACAGCGTCAGCACGATCCAGCCATACAGAAACCGGAATCTTCCAAGAACAGCATACAGAATATCCGCACCCGGAATATAATCGATAAACATCTTCAGAATATATTTTCCGAAGCCGCTGAAAACCATGGATATGACAACCGCCACGATCAGCAGGATCGTATACACCGCCGCAATCACACGGACATAAATATATCCTTTTTTCTCCTCCACCTCATTGACTGCATTGAGGCCCCGCATCAACGCCATCATACCCTTTCCGGCGGACCACAGCATTACCAGAACCGCTAACGAAATCCCGCCTGCAGACCGTCCATACACGTCGGCAATAATAGAATTTAAAAATACACCGATCACCCCCGGCAGCACAGCATCAATAGACTGCCTGAGCGTTTCCTGTGTGATATTCACATAGGGCAGAATCGAACAGACCAGATACAGGATGGGAATCAGAGAGATGAACAGGAAAAAAGCCGTACTCGCCGCAAAGGAACTGATATTTTTAATCGTCATCTGTTTCCCGAAATGGTAAAATATCTGAAATAATTTTTTTGACATGGAAAAATTTTTACCTTTATTCAAATAATGCACCTCTGATCAGATCTGACCGCTCAGCTTTTTCCACCAGGCTGATCGGGAGAAACGCTTCCGTCTGTATAATATTTCTCCAAAATTTCCAGGTAACTGTTCCCGGCAAGCGCCATATGCTTCGCACCGTTCTGAGAAAGTCCCACACCGTGCCCGAAACCGCCTCCCATTACATAATATCCTACCATATTTCCCTCCTCGTTACAAATACTTTGCAAAGAAATAAACGCGCTGGGCATCAGTTCTTTCGCCTGATAGGACGCACCATTCTGCAGGGCCACCTCCCCTCCCTGGGCCAGCACATAACGGATATTGTACTCGCCCCAGACATACAGATCCCCCTTCTCACAGGCAATTTTCATACAGTCAGCCACACCGCTCTCCTGCCGCGCTGCAATGCTCATATCCTTGATATTTCCAAGGCTCTCCCTGTTTACCGCCTGTTCCGCACCGTCTTCCCTGCTCTGTGCAAACACCAGCCTGTCATTTACAGCCTGTCTGTCCGCACATCTGCCAAAAATCCTTTCCTGATCCGCCTTATCGCATCTGTATTCCCAGCGGTAAAAGGCTTCCTCCGATTCCGGATCACTATCCTCCTTCTTTCGGATAAAACAGAAAAAATCATAATTGATGTCGCTGATCTCCTCTTCACTCCCTGAAATTACCGGTCTCTCCGTCTCCCCGCCGTGCCAGACAGATATCTGCGCGCTCCGCCCGCAGGATGTGGAATAGTAGTAACACTCCATATAGCTGCCATCTTCCTTTTGCAGCACCTCTCCGGCTGTTTCCTCCACCGCCGTATCCCCCTGGTCTGAGGTTTCCAGATTGCAGTATACCTGACAGGCCGTACTGTCGTCCACCGCCGCATTGTACTGCGGATAAGCTTTTTCTTCCTGCCTCATCTGTGCATAGGTACGGGCACAGACCGCCTGGGCTTTTAACGCTTCCAGCGGATAGGAAGAAGGCATTTCGCTCGGCAGTACTCCCTTTACATACTCCTCTAATGCCACTTCATTGATCAGCACAAGTCCGGTTTCCTCCCTGCGAATCTCCAACGTACCTTCATACGAAGGCTGTCCACAGGCTCTTAAAAGGCTTGTCACCCGGATTGTGCTGTCCTCTTTTCCCGTAGCGCTTACCCGGATGATATCCGTCTTTTCAAAATAAGGGCTGTCCGCTCTGATTTCCAGTGTCTCCCCACCTGCCTCCAGCAGGATTTTTTCATGATAAATGCCGCCCGCGCCAAGAAGTACCACTCTGATCAGTGCCGCCTCCGTCTCATTCCCCGCTGCCTGCGTTTCCGAATCTGTCCCCTTCTCCTGTGCCACGGAGTTTTCCGCCATCTCCTCCCCGGAAGCTTTTTCCTGATCCGCCTCATCTCTTCTTTCCCTGTCCCCAAAAAGAGAATACCCCTGTCTCGCCCTCTCTGCGATCTCATCCTCCCACAACGGTTCAATCTCCAGAACCTCACTTTGCACAGTATGTCCGGCCTCCAGGCATGCCTTCTGTACCTGTCTGTAGCAAAACAGAAGCCACAGGAAGATCACCAGGAAATATGCAGCTAAAAAAATAAATGGTTTCTTATTTCTCATACTCCATTCTATTCCGGGCAGAAGCTTTTCATGCAAATCCGGCAGGGAAGATTTAGCAGCTAATTTCCTTATGCAGACCTGCGCACCAAAAAGACGGGCAAAAAATCTTTTCCGCCCGTCTTTTTATTCCTGAGAATATTTCAAACCCCCAAAATGCAGAATCCTGTAAGTTGACTCCTAGCGAACGCCAGGTGGGTTACCGCAAACACACTTCTGCCTTCCACTGCTTAAGCTTACGCCCGGAGGCCTGACATCCATGTGATAATGTAGGTGTCCCGTTTAAAGTAAATGTAGGTTCAAAATAACAGGAATTCTTTTTGCATTTCAGGTTAAACATATTATAGCCTTTTCCTCTGCATTTTACAACAGGAATTCTGAAAATAATGAAGAAAAAATTTCCAGATCATCCTTTTTTCAGCCGGAACATTTTTGTCTTCTGCTCTAACAGATTTACCTGTTCAAACAATTCTGTGCTGACCGCAGCAGACTCCTCACTGCTTGCGGAATTTGTCTGCACCACAGACGAGATCTGCCCGATACCGATAGATACCTGGGACAGGGCGTCTGCCTCCTGATGAATGGCTTCCGTGATAGAGCTGATCGCCTTATCCGATTCTAACACCAGTTCCTGCACCTGTTTCAATGATTCAGATACCTCCGTCACAATATGACTGCCCCGATCAGTGGCCTGAACGGAATTTTCAATCAGACTCTTGGTCGCCTTCACTGCTTCAGCGGACTTGGAAGCCAGAACACGCACCTCGCTGGCCACCACAGCAAAACCCTTGCCGGCTTCTCCGGCCCTGGCTGCTTCCACTGCCGCATTTAACGCCAGAAGATTTGTCTGGGAAGCGATATCCTCAATGGTTGCGATAATCTTGCTGATCTGCTGGGACGCTTCCGCGATATCGCCCATGGCCGCCACCATCTTCTCCATTTGCCCGCTGCTGAGCGTAACCCGTTCACTTGTCAGTTCAGCGCTGTGCCTTGCGTTGCCCACCGCTTCCACATTCTTCGCAGCACTTCTGGATATCTCATCCACCGTAGCATACAGTTCTTCCACTGCGCTGGCCTGATCTGTCGCCCCCTGCGCCAGAGCCTGCGCGCCGCCGGAAAGCTGCTCCGCATGAGAAGCCACATTCTGCTCAGCCCTGACAATACTGCCCATGGCCTCCGAAATGGAAACCGTAAATCGTCCCAATGCATCCTCAATGGGCTGGAAATCACCTATGTAGCGGGCGGATGTTGATATATTGAAGTTGCCCTGTGCCAGCTCATCCATAACGCGATCGATATCTCCCACGTATTCCTCAATCCGCCCCAGAGATTCCTCCAGCGTGCGAACCAGTTCGCCCAGTTCATTCTCAGAGTGGTACTCCATATTCAGGGAAAGATTTCCTTCTTTCAGAGGACGTACCTGTTCCGTAATATGGATCAAAGGCCTCACCACCTGTTTCATCACATACAATACCAGGCTTGCCAGACTGATTATGGCTAAAACCAGACAGACACAGGTGGAAACGTGCATAAATATAATTGTTCTGTTCAAGCGGCTCGTATATTCGTCACTGAGCGTTTTGCTTCGCTCCACCACGTCTTCCAGCAGCCCCACTAACGTACTCAGGTTCGGCAAAATGGTCTCCTGATAATACTGCTGCGCCTGTCCTTTATCGTTTGCATAAAGCTCCAGCGCGGTGCCTGCAGAGGCATGCAGTTCTTTATGTAACGGTTCTATCCGACCACGCAGACTATCGATCTCCGCATCTTCCAGTTCCAGATCAGAATACAGCCACTTTCCCAGCACACAGCTGGTATGATCCATGCTGCCGGTGAATTCCGTATCAGAATACAGCGCATTGCTCAGGTTTGCCGACCACTTATAGTGAGCCGCCTCCGCGCTCTGTACCTGGTTCAATGTGGCTGATGCCGAAACATTGTCACCCTGAAGGCCCTCAATGCGCAGAATGTTAAAAGTTGTAGTTCCACTGAATAAAAAAATCATCAGAACAGCACAGGCAACGCGAATGCCGACTGATCGTTTAATACTTGTACCCATAGGTTGAAAACCTCCTCTTTCATTTTCGCATGATATGAGCACTTATGCCTGAAATATGCGAGACCGCAGCTGTGTTAAAACAGTCAAAACGCAACGCCGAACGCATTGTGCCCGTAATGTACACAAATATTATATAATAAGCCCGAAATAATTGCAACCATGGACCGGATCATGTTATCCGACACAGTAACCGTTAAAGTTTTTCGGCTTCACTGTTACCTGTTACCTCTTTTTCTCACGGCCGCAACTGCCAGGACTGCTCCCAGAAAACTTGCCGTGACGCCGCAGCCCAGCATCACTTTTGGCCCCGCCACATCCAGGATCCTGCCGCAGATCAGTCCGCTGAAAGTACCGCTTAATGTAATGGCACAGTTCACATAAGCCTGCCCCTTCACCTGATCCGCTCTCTCCATCACCATGCTGGCATAATAAGCGGAAGCCGGAATAAACAGGGCATAGGCGGCAAGCTGACAGAACTGGCTGGCAAATACGCCGGCAATTCCCGTGGCCAGAAATAAAATCGCCACCTTTACCGTAAAAAATACGGTTGACACCACTAACAGCTTTTCACAAGAAATCTTCTTAACCATTCCGGCAAAAAGCGCCATCGTGGGCAATTCTATCACCGCCGCCATGGAAGTCGCGTAGCCCACATGCCGTTCGGTTCCACCCAGAGGCTTAATGATCTGGATTAGATAATCATTGATCATGTTGTGGGCAAAAAACACCAGAATTGTTGAAAGCAGAAACAGCATAAACGCCGGATAATGTTTTGCAAAATCAAAAAAATTGTTATGTGCCGCCTGCTCCTGTTCATGATCTGCCGCCCTTTTCTCCGTCCCCTCTCCCTTCGCTTTTTCCTCATCCAGCAAAGCAGGAACTTCTGATTTATCAGACAGTTTAAAGGTCAGAAGAAACAACAGCCCCACCGTCAGTACCAGCGCGTCCCCGATATGTATCACACTTACGCTGTGGTGTTCCAGCAGAGTACCCAAAATCGGCGAATAAACGGCAAAGCCCACCGAGCCTAATCCCCTGGCCAGACCGAAATTGATAGAGCATCCTTTCTCTGCATACTCAAAATTCATGGCGATAATAATCGGCTGATACGCCATCTGGATCATGTAGATCAGCATAAATATAATAAATATCGCCGCCTTTTCCTTCTCTACAAAGGATAATGCCAGAGAAAGCACAATAACTGCCGCCGTACAAAAGGACGCCGCCTTTTGATTTGTCAGTTTTCCCGGTCTGTCGATCAGTCCGGCAATGATCGGCTGCATTACCACCGAAAAGACATTGGCCAATGCTAACAGCAGTCCGATTCTGGAATTGGTAAATCCCCTTTCCAGCATAAAGATCGATGCATATGCGTGAACACCGCAAAATCCCATAAAGTAGGTGGCGTTGATCACCGCATAGCGGGCCGTCCAGAATTTCCTCCTGCTTCTATTATATTCCATATTCCTTCCCCATGTACCTCTATTTCTTTCCATGACAATTTTTCCGGTTTCCGCAGGTGGCACAGCCGCCTCCACAGCCGCGCTTTTTACTGCTTCCCGTGATGATCATTATCGTTAGGGAGATTGCTGTCAGTAAAGCAAGCACCAGAATTTCCATCATTTCATCCTCCCGAGTATCGCTGAAAAGCCCTAAAAGAGCTGCCATACCGGGCTCCTTCAACGCTCAGCACAACAGCTCTGATTTCTTTGTTCCCGCAAGCAACGAGCCAGGCAGGCGTGCATGCACGGCTACCTGGCGACTGCTGCGAGGGTGAAATACCCCGCGGCTTGCTGTAGGGTATTTCACTTCTGTAACATTACCGGCCCATTTTTTTCAGCCGGACATTTCCTCTAGTTCAGCACTCAGAAACTAACTTCTTCAAAGCATCCAGCGCTTCGTCCGGAAGCTTGTCATAGCCTTCCTTCTTGGTTGCGAAGCCTTCCACTGCATCCACACGGTTCTGCATAGCGCTCTTTAATGCTGCCATGTAGGAAGCATCGTTCAGATCAGGTGTGAAATCGCCTGTCTTGCCGGACCAGTCGTACATGATCTCGATATCTTCAAAGTTGCCCCACTTCTCAAAGTTAGCCTTTCCTTCCACGATGGTTTCCAGAATGCCCAGAGTATCAGCGGGTTTTACCTTCTTGCCCATGAAGTCGCCTGTATTTACAATATAGCAGTCAACATTCTTCTCTTCCACCAGCTTTTTGAACTTCTCATAGTCGTTCACCAGAGGATAGGTTCTGAACGGGTTAGCGTAGGGAACGATTCTCAGTGCGTTCAGATCCGTACCTGCAGCCACACGCTCCGCTGTGGATGTCTTTGTAGCCAGTGTCGCACCCATAACAGAAGCCAGCGCAGCGCCTTTTAATTTTACAACAGGCGGGATGGTAGGATCTTTCATGATCCAGAAAATAGCGTTCACCGGAGCGTCGATCTTATCCACACGGTTCGGAGACCAGAGTTTGGACTTGATCGCACGGCCGTTGCCGTTTCTGATATCCTCTGTCACGAGCTGGATCTTGCCGTTCTCATCCATGGTAGCGGAACAGTTCTGAGCAGATAACAGATATTCATTATCCGGACATCCCGTAGGATAGTCTGCGGTCTTATCAAAGTAAGTCGGCTCAAGCGCTACAGAAGAACAGGTGTCCGTGTTGATGATGAATGCGTCATCATGCAGAACGGTAATCGGATACTTGCCGCCGTGTTTTGCGTGGGTCAGAGTGGACTTTCCGGATCCGGACAGACCATATACGGAAGCAACAAACTTGGAACCGTCAGCCAGTGTGTACTCTTTCTGTCCGCCGTGACATGCCGCATAGCCATTTCTGTTTGCAAGAGCCCATGCCATGGTTAACGTCCCTTTCTTGTGCTCGCCGAAGTATTTCATACCCAGGATCGCCGCGCAGTTCTGGTTCGTATCAAAATAGCACAGTGTCAGAGGATCGCTTAAGCAGCTGTAATCCACGTCGGGAGCTTCCACCGGCGCCCACTGAGGATCGGAGAAGATATAGATATCCGGCTCATTACCATTACCGATGGGCTGGGATTTCCTGTACATCTTTACATATTCGTCAGACATATACTGGAAATTGATCATCCAGTTGTACAGAAGGTTTTCCTCTCCTTCCGGAATCAACAGGTGAGCCTTTGCCATAAATTCAGGATCGAGGCCTACAAAACAGGTTGCATGGTACATCTTTTTCCAACGTGTTTTATAAACAGCGTCCATCACTACCTTGTCAAGCTTCACTTCATCTACGCCGGGTTCGCCCTTGATACGGCGCGCTGCCGCATAACGGCCGGTTACTGCGCCGTCGTTGAACAAAAGAACCTTTGCGTCACTGGGAAGACCGAATGTTTCGCCGTCTTTTACGGGCATATCTGTTACGATCGTTCCCGGAGAATTCTTTGCTAATTCATAAGCCTCTTTCAGTGTCTCCACTTTCACTACGTTATTTCCGTAGAAAGCAGCTTCGATAATAGAACGGGTTTTGGAAAAACCAACTTTACCTTTGCCGATCTCGGAAATGGGGTAATACGCTTTTGTTGACATATTTTTTCCTCCTCCTGGAATATAAATATAATTCACCGCCTGTCTTCCCGGTCTCTGCCGATTCTGACATTGCGAATGTCTTTAATATCTGCGGCATTTTTGCCGCCGTGTGAATCCCAAACCCACACATCGCCTTTTATTATGGCAAATCACTTTCCAAAAGTCAAGATAGCTTTTGCACAAAACGGGGCGGGAATTCCTAAAAAATTTGTAAAAATGGGGATATTTCCATCCCGGCTGGTTTTCGCCTTAAAAATCAGAACCTGTCATATTAAACCTGCAAAATGACGATTACAGTTCTGCAGTTACCTGGATGAGCCATTCCTGCTCCTCTTTCTCCAACAGTGGAAATACTCTCTCCCGCACTTCTCTGTGATAGGCGTTGATCCTGTCCACATCTTCCGCCGTCAGGTACTGTTTATCTAACCCTTCCCTGTCGATGGGCACCCAGGTCAGATGCCGAAAGCCGAGGAAGGTGCCGTATTCGTTTTCCTCCTCTTTTACAACTTCCAGAATATTTTCGGTGCGTACGCCGAACTTTCCGGCAAAGTACATGCCAGGCTCATCACTGGTGAGCATTCCCGCCCGCAGCGCATATTCCTTCGTCTCTTTCCGGTACTGCCAGCTGATACGCTGAGGGCCTTCATGCACATTCAGAATATAGCCGATGCCGTGGCCGGTCCCGTGTTTGTAATCCAGATGAGCCTTCCAGAGATCCTGTCTTGCCAGAATATCCAGATTCCGCCCGGTGGTTCCTTCCAGAAATACAGCGTCCGCCAGGCGCAGCGTGGCCGACGACACAAGAGAAAAGATCCTTTTCTCCTCCTCGCTCACTTCCCCCAGCGCGATGGTTCTTGTGACATCCGTGGTACCGCCCAGATACTGACCACCAGAATCAACAAGAACCAGTCCCTTTTTCTCCAATCTCCGGCTTGTATCCTCCGTGGCCGAATAGTGGACAATGGCTCCGTTGTCCGCATAACCGCAGATCGTCGTAAAAGAAATATCCAGAAAACCGGGGATCTGTCTTCTGAATTCTTCCAGTTTATCCGCTGCCGAGATCTCGGTGATCTCCTCTTTTCCCACATGCCCTTTCAACCAGTAAATAAATTTGCAGAGCGCTGCGCTGTCCCGGAGATAGGCCTCTCTGCTGCAGGCAAGCTCCCTCTCATTTTTGATCGCTTTTAACAGTTGTGTAGGCGATTCCTGCAAGATCAGTGTGCTCTTCTCGGAGAGGACTTTCATCAGGCGGTAGCTCAGATATTCTCCCGGCGCCGAAATTTTCACAGCGCTCTCCTGCGCTTTTTGATCCTGCCCTGCATTTTTTCTTCCGGTTTTCTCCAACAGCCATTGATCCAGCCAGTCAAAAATCCTGTCATACTCTTCTATGACAACGCCGTACCGCTCTAAAGAAAGATCAGGCGCTGCTTTCTTCTGTAAAAACAGTGTACATGCTTCCCTCTCCACAAGAGCATAGGAAAGCGCCACCGGATTGCAGGCAATATCAGATCCCCGCAGATTAAACAGCCACATAATATCATCAAGGCTGTTTAAAAACAGGCAGTTTGCGCCCTCTTTTTCCAGCACAAGACGCACTTCCTTAAGCTTTTCCCCGCAGGACTCCCCCGCATACTCCTCTGAAAGTTCCCACACAGCTTCTGCAGGCAGGGCCGGCCTGTCCGCCCAGGCGATATCAGAAAGATCCTTCTCATAAATAATCGCCGCGCCTTTTTTCCTGCATACTTTTTCCAGCTTCTCCCCCTGCTCGGCGCTTACACAGTTACCGTCAAATCCCAGAACTTCTCCGCCTGTCAGATGTTTTTCCAGATATTCCTCAATCGTTGGAACCCCTTTCTCCTGCATGCGCATCAGTTCAATTCCCGTTCCTGCCAGCTGTTTTTCCGCCTGCAGAAAATAACGTCCGTCCGTCCACAGCGCCGCTCGCTCCTGCCCCACGAGCAGTGTCCCGTTTGAGCCTGTGAAACCGCTAAACCATGCCCTTGCCCTGAAATGCTCATGAACATACTCCGAACCGTGACAGTCCGCCGATGTGATCATATAATAATTGATCCTGTTTTCTTTCATCGCGCTGCGAAGCAGCTGCAGTCTTTCCGTAATCTTTTTATTCTCCGTCATCACAGTTATCTCCTTATTTTCGTTAGCTTATGTCCGCTCTCGCAGCTACGCCTCTTCTCTTCGTTCTGAGGCTATACTCGCAGCAGAGCTGCTCGTTAGCTTATAGCTGCTCTCGCAGCTACGCCTCTTCTCTTCGCTCTGAGGCTATACTCGCAGCAGAGCTGCTCGTTAGCTTATGGCTGCTTTCGCAGCTACGCCTCTTCTCTTCGCTCTGAGGCTATACTCGCAGCAGAGCTGCTTCCCATAAGCTACATTATACATAAAAAGCCCAAATTTTCCCATATCATTTATAAATTTTTTCTGAATTGACAGAATAAACTTGTAATCTACAATTTTTTTATGGTATGATAGAAGTACATTTCAACTTGACACTATTTCTGACTTTTCTGAAAACCATATTTTTATTGTTTTTCAGAATAAAACTTAGGCTTTCCCGGACCACATACCTGCTGTTCTGGAAATTCTTTATACATCGTCAAAGGAAATCTTATATAATTTGCCATTTATTTTTCAAGAGATTTGATTGATTTTAGGCAACACATATTTTGATGCTGTCGATTTATGCGGATAAACGATACACTTTAGTGCATTACTCAAAGAAAGGAGTTTTTATATGGATCATCAGAATTTTTCAGAAATCACACCGGAACTGATTCGTCTTGCAAAGCTCAGTGAAGAGTCGGATATCATTGATACCGCCCTTTTTACAAGGTATGACGTCAAAAGAGGACTTCGCGACTTAAACGGTAAGGGTGTTCTCGCAGGACTCACCACCATCTCCGACGTAAGAGCCACAGAAGTTGTGAACGGACAGTCCGTTCCCGCCCACGGCCGCCTGTTTTACAGAGGCTACGATGTCAAGGATCTGGTGCATGGGTTTTCCTCCAAAAACCGCTTCGGCTTCGAAGAAGTCACGTATCTCCTTTTATTCAACAAGCTTCCCAACGAAAAAGAGCTTGACGAATTTAAGGAACTGCTGTCCGGTTACAGAAGTCTTCCCACCAGTTTTGTGCGGGATATTATTATGAAAGCCCCCAGCAAGGATATGATGAACACACTGGCCAGAAGCGTGCTGACCATGTACTCCTACGACGACAGAGCGGACGATACTTCTCTGCCTAATGTGCTCAGGCAGTGCCTGCAGTTAATCAGTATTTTCCCGTTACTCTCCATTTACGGTTATCAGGCTTACAGCCATTATCATGACGGCAACAGCCTCTATATCCATCAGCCGCAGCCGCAGCTTTCCGCCGCAGAGAATATCCTGCATATTCTGCGCCCGGACAGCAGCTACACACAGCTCGAGGCGAGAATCCTGGATGTTGCTCTCGTACTGCACATGGAACACGGCGGCGGTAATAACTCTTCCTTCACCACCCATGTCGTGACTTCCTCCCTGGCGGACACCTATTCCGTGATTGCAGCGGCCATCGGCTCCTTAAAAGGCCCCCGCCACGGCGGCGCCAACATCAAGGTCGTGCAGATGTTTGATGAGATGATGAATGTCTTAAAAGACTGGAGCGACGAGGAGGAAGTGGCTGTCTATCTGAAAAAACTACTACATAAAGAGGCCTTCGATCATGCGGGACTGATCTATGGTGTGGGACATGCGGTATACTCCAAATCCGATCCCAGAGCCGTGATCTTTAAAAATTTCGTGGAAAAGCTCTCTGTGGAAAAGGGACTGGAAAAAGAATTTAATTTGTATTCCCTGGTGGAAAAACTTGCACCCCAGGTCATCGCCGAAGAACGCCAGATCTATAAAGGCGTCAGCGTTAACGTGGATTTCTACTCCGGCTTTGTTTACAAGATGCTGGGACTGCCTCAGGAACTTTTCACGCCGATCTTTGCCATCGCCCGTATCGTAGGCTGGAGCGCCCATCGGATGGAAGAACTTGCCAACAACGGAAAGATCATACGTCCCGCCTATAAGCCCATCGGGTATGATAAAAATTATATGGATATTGAGGAGAGGAGATAGCAATTCGCAACAAAGCAGCTAAAAAATGCAATGGCTGAACGAAGCTGCTATGAATATGGGGTTGAATTTTTCTCAGTTTTTACAGGAAGTTCCTCTTTCAAAAATACAGGGATAAAGACGCTGGGGGCTGACACTCAAATGTCAGCCCCTTATGTATACCGCTTTTTCATACCGACATCCCAAAAAGGAAAAATGTTATAATCCCAGACATCTCTCGTGGGATCTCTTCACTTTTTCATAATCAAAATTGCGGCGGGCACGGCTCATCCGGGCACCGATTTCCCGAGCCTTACCAGCGAAATACTCTGCCAGTGTCTCGCAGCTGTAACTTCTTTCTCCGACTGTCAGAATCTCACCGCCTGATTCGGGATTCTCCGGCGTTTCCATCACCTCTGTCGTCACCGGCTCTTCTGCCGGTTTCCCTTTCTCCGGTACTTTTACTGTTTTCTGTTTCTCCGTCATTTTCGGTATTTCCGCTGCTTCCGGCCACTCCTCCAGGTTCATTTTCACAGAATTTACCCCCTGCCTGTGCAGCAGCCGAAAATAAAGGTGCCACCACAAAAACCAGTACATTCCATCATAGGGCGTCACTTTCATCTCCCGCCCTTTCCTGTCATCCTCCTCCGCCACCCGAAGCGTCTCCTCCAGACGTGACAGATCCCCTGCAAACACATGCAGCAACGCTTCACAGGTCGCGATCTCCCCCTCCATGGGATGAGTAAAGAGATCCCTCCACTTTCGGAATATCTTTCTGAACAGTTTATCCTTTCCCAAATTCATACAGTGCTCCAGAGCCTCTTCCACTAATGTCTCCTCGTTCGCCTGTTCACACTGATCATAGCACCATCTGTACTTCTTCGCGATCTCCTTTCTGCTAACGGCCAGAATCAGTTCCTCGATCCTGTCATATTCTTCCATAAATACATAGTAATGCAGCATGGGCCTCACATAGTAGCAGACATAACACCAGTTTGTAAAATCCATGGTTTCCAGTTTCTTTTTTGCCCTTCCTGCAAGATGCAGATCCTCCTCAAACAAAGCATACCGCATGATCTTATCGTAGCTTCCGGCATTCCAGACAGTACCGTATTTCTCATCACTTTCCAGAAAAATGGAAAGCATCTGTTTCATCTTTTCATCATTGATCTGCGGATATTTCATATAAAAAGACAGGATTCTGGCAGCAGTGTCCACATAGTACTCTCTGCCGAACCTGGTCGTTTCCTCCGCCAGATGCTCCGCGTGGGCCTGATGAAACATTTCCGAAATCTGAAAGGCAAACCGGATATCGTCCACACCGTCCCTTCTGACATACCAGAATGCTTTCCCCATCACATAAAAATAGATCTGTAAATCCCGCACTTCCTTTGCCCTGGCCAGAATCCGCTTTAATAAGGGCACTAACGTCATCGCATTGTCATCCCAGACGGAATATCCACCTTCCGTCAGACTGTTGGCCCGTTTGATCATTTCCCAGAGCCTGTCGTCCGGTACATATTTTCTGTTGGTTAAACTTTCCAGGATCATTCTTTCCGCTCCCCCTGTTCCCACCTGACATTGTTTTACAGTATTTCAATCTCCGCCTGACCGCCGTCCGGGCTTCTCAAGAAATACTTTCTTATGTAAAGTCGCCCAGACCGTACTCCACAAGTCTGATCAGTCCTCTGTTTAAGATCCCCATTTCTTTTTCCCCCAGTGTATAGTGACCGGCCAGCATGGCGTGCACATAGATGACCTCGATCATTGTCCTTGTGATCTCTGCATCCCGCACCTGAGAAAGCCGCCTTAACAGCGGATTTTTCCCGTTCAGATACAGCTTTGTACCATAATTGTCCTCTGCCCGCACAAAATTTCCCGGATCAAACTCCCCCAGAAAATCAGAAAAACTGCCCTCCGTCAGCACACCGTCAAACAGACCGTCCTCCCCCGGCACGTAAAAAGCGGCCGATTCCGCCGGATCGAACTGTTTCAAAACAGCCTTACAGTTGAAAGGCTTTAACGCCTCCCCCGCCGCCTTAAGCAGCTCTTCCAGCTCCTTTCTGATATGCTCCTCCGGCTCCTCCAGCAGTTCCCCGTAGGACGCTTCATCAAACACTTCCAGCCGGATCCCCGGATGGTAACGCCTCAAAAGCTGAAGCAGTTTTGTATCATAAATATAGCCCGCATTGATTAAAATGCCCGCTCCGTTTCCCAAAAGCGCATAAGCCCTCCGGTAATCTTCCACCTCGGTACAATAGTATATCGTCCCCCTCTTAGCCGCCTCTAACAGCTGAAAGCCGGTCAGACTCCCTCTGTTGGAAGAAAAAACAAGAAACTGAAAAAACAATTTGTAAATCTTTTCATTTTCTACGGCAAGAGACTTGATCGCCACATTATGTACCGACGTCAGCTGCTTTAACATATTGACATCATACAGCGACAGCGCGACAAAATACTCAAAAATACTCTTCTCAATATCGTTCCTTGCTCTGGAAAGCCGATAATCCGCCACAAATCCCTCTCTCGAAGCCATAGGCGTCAGATCCTCCGCGTTCAGAATACACCTTGTAAAAAAGGCCCATTTGGGAATCAGTTCCCTGCCGTCCTCCGTAATCAGCATATCCTTCAAAAATATCTTGTGCTGTCCCATGAAAGCCGCGTTGGTCCGTTTTCTCGAAATAAAGGCATAACCGGTCAATCCCTCGCCCTTAATCGGCACCGCGCCAAAAAACTCCTCCTCGAACAGCAATTCCCCAAACCGTAATATTTCCTCATTGCTGCAAAACGGCTGTCGCCAGGGAATGAAACCGTCATTGATACGTCTTGTTCCGCCGTCTCCGTCAAACTCCACCGGCGTTTTCAGCAAAAAACCGTATTCCTTCAACAGCCTGATCACTTCCTCCTCGTGGTATCTGGCTGCCATCTTTCCTTTCAGGAGAAGAATCACTTCCGTCCCCACGGACACCTCCTCCGGCTCCTTAGCCACCTGATAGGTGCCGTCGCTTTTCCCCAGCCACCTGTGCCCCGTCTCCTCTTTCAGGGAACGGCTTCGCACAAGAATCTCATCCGCCACCAGAAAACAGGATAACAGCCCGATGCCGAACTGCCCGATAAAATTCCCCCGCTCCAGCGCGCCTCTTTTGGATGATTGCCCGATGACGGACAGAAACGTATGTATTTCCTCTCTGGTCAATCCGATCCCGTTGTCCGCAAAGATAAGCCGCGCTCTGTTCTTCGTTTCCCTGCGATAGGAGATCCGAATCTGCCCCGCCCCGAAATCCGGCTCCGCTGCCTTTCTCGCCTCGATGGCATCTACCGCATTCTGCAGAAGCTCCCGCAGAAATACGTCCTCGCTGGAATAAAGATTTTCGCTGAGCAGGCGGATGATCCCCCGCAGATCCACCTGAAAGCTGTAATCTTCCGTTTTGTCCGTATTTTTGTGATTTCCCATAACAATCTGCTTCCTTTCCGTTTTTATCCATGCGGAGCACTTATTTTCTATCGTTATCATGGCCAGAATGCTGTCAGCAACACTTTGAAAGAGCATTTTACGTTTTCTGGTAAGCTGTATCGCCTTTTTCTGAATATTATACTATGTATCCCTGTCAACTTCAAACAAAATAATGGGTTTTTACGATCCACACGGTGATCTGATTGCGGCGGGTACGCCCATGTAAAGCGTGTGTCATGCCTGCCGAATGAAATCCCCCCGCAAACGCTTCCGTTCGCTTATAGCGCTGCCGGATCTCAGCATACTCCGGCAGCGTCTTAAGTGGACGGACAGGATCAGCCGCTGTTCTCATTTAGAAGCCTGCCTGTTTCCGGCGGCCTCCTGGCGTACTCTGATGAAGCGTTTCCACAAAGTTCCCATACCGCCCGGACCAAAGGGATTGATATAGCTTCTGCCTGCGATCGTCCTGTTGCACGCGATGGAAATGATAAAAAACAGAACGCCCGCCGCATAACCCCAGACGCCGGCAATGCCCGTCAGAACAAGAGTGATGATCCGCATGAATTTCAGCGCATAGCCCAGCTCATAGTTGGACTGGGTATAGTTTGCAATGGCCACAAAAGCCATGTACAGCATCACCTCCGAGTTAAACCACCCCGATTTTACCGCAAATTCCCCTAACACGATACCCGCCGTGACGCTCAGGGGCGTACTCAGCATATTGGGCGTATTGACCGCGGCTAACTTCAGGCCGTCTAAAGACAGCTCTAAAATCAGAAACTGTAACAGCACCGGCACATTAACATCATCGGCAATGGCGACAAAAGAAAACCACTTCGGCAGCCACTCCGGATACATCGTCAGCAGCAGAAAAGTCGGCGTCAAAAGATAGGTAATGATACCGATGATGGTTCTGGAAAACCGCAGGTAAGTACCTGTAACAGGCGGAAAATAATAGTCGTCAGCCTCCTCCGTCATATCAAAAATGGACACCGGAAGAACCATGGCGGAAGGCGAATTGTCCACAAAGACAATAATGTTTCCCTCCAGAATATGGGCTGCCGCCGTATCGGGCCGCTCCGTATATTTAAACTTCGGAAAAGGATTAAACCATTTCCCCTGATACAGACATTCCGCCAGACTCTCCTGATTCATGGTCAGTGCGTCCACATGAATATTCTGAATTCTCGTCCTGATCTGGCATAACAGTTTATGGTCTACCCTATCCTCCATATAGCAAACTGCGATATCTGTTTTTGACGTCTCGCCGACTCTCATCATCTCCATCCGCAGTTTCGGGCTTCGGATACGCCTGCGGACAAGAGCCGTATTAAAGACGATAGTCTCCACAAACCCATCTTTGGAACCGCGTAACCCTTTCTCTTTCTCCGGCTCCGAGACGCTTCTTGCCGGATAGGTTCTGCTGTCAATCAAAAGACATTTGCTGAAACCATCCAGAAACAGCACGGTCTGCCCTGACAAAAGCCCTGTTACAATTTCATCCCAGGTCTGCCCGAGATCCACCTCCACGGTGGGCATAAAGCCCTTCGACATACCGTGGGCGTCCGTGGGAATATCTTCCGGTTTCAGGCCGATCAGATACTGTAAGATCTTCTGCATCATTTCATCCTTACAGAATCCGTCCACAAAAAACAGACAGGCATCTCTGCCGCCTATCTGTATTACCCGGTACACAATATCGTAGCTGATATCCGGCGACAGAATTTCCTTCATGGCAGCCAGATTTTCCTTTAGATCCGCTGTCATTTCCTTACCGATCTGTTTTGTCGGATATAAAATTTCCTGATCTTTTTCATTCATACCGATAACCATATGACCTTTCCACAACCTGCCGTTTTTCCATGCATTCCCACTCTTTGCCCGCGCATTTCTGTACGCAGGACACAGCTCCAATTACTGCAGGCCATTTCTGCTATTAGTATAAACACTACTCTTCAAATTATGCATATACTTCACATATCAATTGCACATTTGCCTTGACGCACAGGTAACATGTTGCTATAATCTATATGCGCAACAAGTTACTAATATGGAGATCACTATGCATCTTAACGACCTGATCACAAAATTTTCCGGTACCACAGAGTATCAGCAAAAAGCAATCTTCAGCACACTGTTTATTGCCACAAACAGACTGCAGACACTATTTGACAGTCACATCCCGGAGATTTCCCTCAAACAGTTTATGCTGTTATCCATCGTCAGGCAGTCAAAGGAACCGCCCACTTTTACTCAATTGGGCAATTTACTGGGCTGTTCCAGACAGAATATCAAAAAACTGGCAGATGTCCTGATGAAAAAAGGCTTTGTTACGATCAGTCCAAATCCCTGTGATCCAAGAGCCATGGGGATCCGTATCACCCAAAAAGCTGAAGACTATTTTCAGAAGGAGTTTTCCGTCTATCAGGAAGAGCTGCGGTATCTTTTTGAAGTTTATACCACAGAAGAGATCGAAACGCTTTTTACTCTTCTGTCAAAGCTATATACAGGGATAGAATATTTTGAAAAAAGAATTTCAGGAGAAAATACTGAAACAGAATTTTAAAAAGGAGCAACGAAACATATGAAAGCCATCATTATTTATCATTCAGAAACAGGATTTACAAAAAAATATGCGCAATGGATCGCGGAAGAAACAGGGGCTGACTGTCTCTCGCTGTCCGCTGCTAAAAAGCAACATTTAGACCAGTATGACACGATCCTTTTCGGAAGTTTCGCCTATGCCGGCGCCATCAGAAAACTTGGTTTTTTCAAAGATATCCTGAAAAAATGGCCGGATAAAAAGCTCATTCTTTTCTGTACCGGCGCGAACCCCGCAGACAGCCCGCAGATCCAATCATTTTTTAAAGAAAATCTCAAAGATCCTGCCTTCCGGAAAGTAAACGCCTTCTATTGTCCCGGCGGATTAAACTATGAAAAAATGCCCTTCCTGTCAAAACTGATGATGAGGGCACTTCTGAAATCGCTGCGCGCGAAAAAAGATAAAACCGAAACGGATCAGGAAATGATCAAAATGATATCCGGATCCTACGATATTTCAGACAAAAAATATATTGAGCCGATCTTAGCATGTCTGAAATAGCCTGCTATTATCGCAGAATTTTGCGTTCCCGTAATAGCCTGTACTGTTGCAGAATTCTGCGTTCCCGGAATAGCCTGCTACTGTTGCAGAATTTTCTTTCCGCAATAACTGTCCTGACGGACAGCGGCGCATTCCCCCGGCATAATTTACACCGTCCCGGTACTGCCGAAACCGCCCCTGTCCTGACCTTCCATATGCTCCACTTCCTCAAACAGGATCCTTGGCTGATTTTCCATGATCCGGAACTGAGCGATCCTGTCATTTACATGGATCTCCGTATCCCGCACTGCATACACCGGCATTTTCCAGATATCGTTCTCTCCACAGTAGGAACAGTCGATAATGCCGCAGCTGTTGCTCTGCAGAATGCCGAAATTTTTAAACGTAGAACTTCTGGGCACCACATGCGCCTCATACCCCTCCGGGATCTTTATGGAAATACCGAAACTGATCAGACGGTACTCTCCCGCTTTCAAAGCCACATCCTCCGCTGCCCGCAGATCGATCCAATCGCTTTTTCCGTCGATGTAGCGCAGCTTCTCGATCTCCCTTGAATGATATTTGATCTGTAACGTCTCCGCTTTTTTCATTATCATTTTTCTCCTGCCTCTTTGTTCTTTCCGCAAATGCATACTTATCGCCCATATAAGACCACAGCAACAATTCACAGAGACTATTCCTTTTGCTGTTTTGTCATATTCACATATCAATCTATGGAAGAGCATTCCCTTAAATTTCGCTTATTCATGAAATATCGTGCAGCACCATCTGTCCGCGCCTCAGGCTTTCCTGTACTGCAATCACCCGCTGGTTGCCGCTTCCCCTCCAGTGCAGCAGATTGTCCTGTTTCTCTCTCTCAAATTTCCCATCCACCAGCACATCTATAAAATGCAGTACTTCAAAGCCTGCGATATCTTCCCATACCTCACCAGTGTAAAGCCAGACTGTCTTCCCCGGAAAGCGCCCCTTTAACTCTCTGCAATATGCTGTCACCTCCGCTACATTCTCCGGAAAAAGCGGATCGCCGCCGGAAAAAGTAATGCCGGAAATATAAGGTTTTTCAAGCTGCCCTTCTATTTCCTGCTTTGCCGCTTCGTCAAACGCAAGTCCGTCCTGTGGATTCCATGTCACAGGATTCTGACAGCCCGGACATTGATGCCTGCAGCCCGAAAGCCACAATACAACCCGCAGACCGTCGCCGTTTTTCATATCATCCTTTGTAATGTCATGGTATCGCATGCACGTGCTCCTGTATGCTTTTCTAAACTTTGTATATACTTCCACACCTCTGTGCAGCTTCAGTCACATAAACGGCCTTGCCAGCATCCATAAGCACAGAAACATCCTTCTATCACTGAAAACTGCAAAACCTGCAATGCATCAGCCCTCCGACAAATTCCGGATCAGTTCCGTCGTAAACTCCTGCAATGATGAAATCACAACCCTGGCCCGTTCCAGATTCTGATTCCCGGAATCCGGATTCTTAAGTCCCACACAGATCATCCCCGCAGAGACAGCAGCAATACTTCCGTTTTCGGAATCCTCCAGCACGATACATTCCGCCGGTTCTACCCCCAGCCTTCTCGCCGTATCCAGATAAATATCCGGAGCCGGTTTGGAATGTGCTACATTCTCTGCGCTGTTCAGTACGGAAAAATACTGCTTCGCACCAATGTAGTTCATGGCTTCCTGAATTCTCACCGGCGGTGAGGACGAAGCCACTGCCAGCAAAAATCCGGCCTCCTGCAGCCCGCGCAGCATTTCTACCACTCCCGGCATTTCAGGGAATCCCTCTTCTTTCAGCAGGCGTTTTTCAACTGCCACTCTCTCTCCTTCTATTGTCTTATCTTCCCGAAAGTCCCGACCGTAATTTTTAAAAATCAGTTCCATTAAAAAGGCATCTGTCGCACCGATACACCCTTTATAAATATCGTAATCAATTTCCAGGCCACGGCCGCGGAACGTCTCTTTCCACATCCTGTAGTGCAACGGCTCCGTATTGATCAGCACACCGTCCATATCAAATAAAACTGCCCTGATCTGACTCATGCTCTCTCCTTTTTTAACAGCGGCAAAACTCCTCCGCAGTCCATGCTTTTTCACCGGAATCTCTCGATTCCGCCGCCTGTCCGGCATATCTCTTAACAGGCTATCCTGTACTTACAGCTTCACAATACTCTTCTTCGGACATTTCTCAATACATGTGCCGCAGCCGGTACACTTCTCCGGATCGATGGCGGCATTAAAGTTTTCCACCGTAACCGCATCCGCAGGACAGTTCCGCTTGCAGAGTCCACAGCCAATACAGGCCACATCGCAGGCCTTCATGGCCACCGGTCCCTTGTCTTTAGAACTGCAGGCCACCTGATAGGGTGCATCATACGGGATCAACGAAATCAGTTTCTTCGGGCAGGCCTCCACGCATTTTCCGCAGGCTTTACACTGCTCCCTGTCCACCACAGCCACGCCGTTCACCACATGGATCGCGTCAAAGGGACAGGCCTGCACACAGCTCCCGTAACCGGGACAGCCATAATTACAGGTCTTCGGTCCTCCGTTTGGCACAAAAGATAACATCCTGCAGTCCTCGATACCGGTATACTCATAATCTACCTTCGCCCTGTCGCAGTCCCCCTGACAGGCCACAAAGGCAACCATCCGTTTACTCTCGCCGGCTTCCACACCCATAATTCCGGAAATCACTTTCGCCACAGCCTCGCCGCCCACCGGACACTGATTCACCGCCGCCTCGCCTTTCGCGATGGCAGCCGCCAGCCCGGAACAGCCCGCGTAGCCGCATCCGCCGCAGTTATTGCCGGGCAGCGCTTCCAGTACGGCTACTTCCCGCTCGTCCATCTGCACTTTAAATTTAATCGCCGCAATGCCGAGAAACAGGCCGATAAACAGACCAATCCCCCCCACCACAAGAGTTGCTATCAATATCCCTGACATAGTCTCCTCATTTCTGTACTGCTTTTATGTATGGTAAAGCCTGCGAACGCAGCACAAACACAGACTTCCATCAGATATAAAACAAAATTTTACACCTACAGACATTTTAACACATATTTTAATTTCTGAAAACAATGATTAGCAGAATAGTATTCAGTATATGTCCCTTCTCAGGACAGCATAAATCTATTTATAACAGCTAACATCAGTAAAAACGCCATAATAATCAGAATATTCTCTACAGCAGCCAATCTGGCTGCTCTTTTTCCTGCAAGGTGATACGCTTCCGTCTGTTCTTCAAGCGCTGTACGCCCTGCTTCTCTTTTAAGTATTTCCTTTACTTTAATTTTCTGATATTTTCCATATCCCCAAACTGCACCAGAACACCGCTCACTGAACCACATATAAGTTTCCCAGAGAGATCCATAAACGGCTGCCTTGTGTAAACTTCCATCTCTCATACAAAAGCTCAGCAGATACACGCCCTCTTTAGATGTGAAGTGATTTTTTTCCAGCTCCGCATATTCAGCATACATTCCATTCTTATAGTACATCCACACAATATCCGTCACCTTAACAATCTGAAGGGTATTGAAAAAAAGAATATCGCGAAGCAACATATATCCGTCGGCTTCGCATATTCCGGGCCTTCCCGGATCCTGCTCCTGAAACCTGTAGAGCAATTTCTGTTTGACCACTTCCGGTAATTTATTGTAACTGTTCAAAAAATACCGCTTGCCGGTGTTCCTTCCCACCAGACGAATTATCCTGCTGATTCCCCATATTACCATCGCAGCCAACACACAGAGGATATGTTGAAATTGAAAAATAAACTGCAGGATCTCTTCCGGCTTCTGTCTCTCACGCATCAAAGAACGCAAAAATAACAACGGCATCATAAATACAATTATTCCGAATAAAAATTTCAGCAATCTCTTTACAGTGCCTTCCCTGGTTTGCTCTTTTATAACATCCAGTAGTTCCATTTCGTTTTCCCCCAAAATGTGTCTACCTCATGTAGCAGATAAAGCATTCTGATTCCCCGTATAATGAAACTGATAAATCCATTGTTCTCTCAGTTTTTCTTCAGATGAATGCAAACACTTCCGGAACGTTTTTGTCGGGTTACCCAGCCTGTCGTACTCCGTTCTGTCACATTTATTTTTCATCTGTATCAATCTTCCGTCGTCGTCATAAAGATAGCTTTCTTCTTCTGAGTCCAGATCATCCACTTCCCCATCTCTTTCAACAATCTTTTCTTTTTTAATGAGAAGACCTCTGTCATCATAATTCCATATCGTCGTTTCCGTTCCTCTTGGTATCATGCGGACTTCCTTTATCATATTTCCTCTCTCGTCATACTTCCATATGTAATCCTGATGCTCCTTATCAAAATAGCTGTAATAATGATATCTCGCAATACAGTTTCCACTCTCATTATAAGTATTCCGTTCCCATTCATCAGGATCGGCTCTACCGCTTCGTATCTCATCGATCGTATAGGTATCTGCATATCGGATCGTTATCACATCGCCATTTTCATTTCTCTTTTCCAGTTCATAATACGCTTTTTCTATCAATTCCGTGAGCCCGGGATCGCACCCTCTTACCAGCCATAGATCATCCGCCAGCTTTTGGCGTTCCTCCTCTTTCCAAATATATCCTCTGCCATACTCTGAAATTTTACTGTAGATTACATTTCCTTCCTCATCATAAATATAACTTTCTTCATAGTCCAGCGTATTTTCCTCATCTCCCAGATCATATTTCACCCCATGCACCAGATTATTGTTTTCATCATAGGTATAGTTTCCCGCCTGGCCCCAAATATCCTCATCCCAAATATTCGATTCTTCCAGATAGTACGTCATAGAATGCAGCAGATTGTTGTTTTCATCATAAATCAGGTACCCCCTATCTGTAATAATACTTTTTCCTCTATCCTGCTTCCTCCGCCATTCCCATTCGATCAGATTCCCGCTCTCGTCATAGCTTTTAAATATCCACGGTTTATACGTTTCCCACGACTCTATCTCTCTCCCATAGTCATCATATTTAAAAAAACCTTCCTTTTCACCCCAACTGTATTTCGTCTTACTTTTTACTATCGTGTGTGCAAGAATATCTTCTGTTTTCTCCTGTATCCTTTTTATTGTCTCCTCCTCAGTGAAAATTTCTTCGCCCTCCTCCAGAAGTTCCACCGCGCCCATAGGCGCATCCGTTTTCAGATAGTATTCCGCACACTCCAGATATCTGCCTGAAAGTTCTTCCTCCTGAAATAAATAAGCGTATTTTCTAAACAGTTCTTTATATGTCCTGATAATACTATGCATGTTATCTGATTCTCTGACTTCCTCAAGATCAGACAGCACAGCTCCTCGTAACGCTTCCTCATCCTCCTTTTTATAACACAGCGCCTCCTGATAAGCCTCATAAGCTTCTTTCCATTTCCCATCTGCATAACAGGCATTTGCTCTTTCCATTGATTTTCCATATAAGTAAGCCTCGCTGTTTCTGTATACCCATATACCGGTTCCTTCCACGAAAAGCAGTGTCAGTAAAAGGACCGCAACTGCCATAATTCTTTTCATTCTATCTTCTCTGCAGCTATCCACCATTATCCTCATCCCACAGCTCCTTTTCGGAACTTTTCTCTTTTATCCCTCTGCTCCAAGTGTCATTCGTTTATACCAATGTAATTTTTTACTTAGATATCAACCAAACTTTGATTATTATCACATCAAATCCAGGTGATTTCTCAGACAGTCTATCCCATCCGCCAAAACACAATAAAAGACCAAACCATCATGACACTCATCCGTACTCTTCATTTCTCTTCTTCTTTTAATTTCGCCAGCTCCACAATGCCATTCTCCGCTTCCTCTCTTGACCGAAAGACAAAAATCTCCCGATCGTTCCCATACTGCTTTAGCAGACGATAAATAACCGGCAGCTGATCCCTTGAAAAATCCAGAATCCACTGCCGGAACTCTTCATCCAACTCTGTCTCCACCCAGGGCAGATCCTCCCGCTCTTTTCCGATCCGTTCCCTTGCCCCTGCCAGGCACACTTCAAGCGGATAATCTAACAAAAACACTGTATCCGCCTCTTTCAGGCGCATCTCCAGCGTGCGCAGATAATTTCCGTCGATGATCCATTCATCTTTTTCCAGAATTTCCCGTAATTTTCTGTCAAATTCCTCTCTCGAACAGGTCGTTTGATCCGGCTTATGCCAGATCATATCCAGATAGTATAACGGAAGAGACAATTTTTCATTCAATTTTCTCGCCAAGGCGCTTTTTCCCGCACCTGGACAGCCTATGACAAGTATTTTCCGCCCAAACCGCCTATTCAAACCTCAAAATCCTCCGACTTAAAATTACTGTAAAGACCATCTCCTTACTGCCGGCATTCTTCAACACCCCCATAGGTCTCAATCCTTATCTCTTTGCCGGAAAAAGCAATCCCAAGCTTAAGAACATTATCAATTCCCTCTTTTCGCATCTCGGAATCATATCTCCTGCCGTCAATCTGATTCAATGCTTCTTTAGCCAACGCTTCCAGCGTCTCTGTATTCAGCCCTTTCTTCCATTTTAATTCCATAATGATTCCCGGATACTTCTTCGCTCTTGGGAACAAACTGATATCATATCTTCCATCTCCGGACTCTCTGTTTGACCTTATCTTATACTGATTATCCACCAGAGCAACCAATCCCAGAATTAGCCCATGATAAAAGCCTTCCGATCCGGCATCATAAAAGCTGACAGATTTGTCCATATATTCCGCAATTGCTTCCTGCAATTTTTTCAGATCATTCCCATAAAGGCTTTCTGCTACCTTATCTGCAGTAGTCCTTGTGACCGCTCCGATCTGCAGCAGATGAGACAATATTTCACTCTTATAGACTGCCCCGATCTCCCGGTTTGGAATGGACACCTCACACAGCCAGGAACCGTCTGCCTGCAGTTCCTTCTTCAATATCCTCAAATAACCCGCTACTAACAACAGACTGTAAATGTTTCCGGGCTCCTCAGAAAGAGATCTGTAAACCACATTCTGATCTATTCTCGCAATAACCCTCTCTCCCTGTAAAAGAGCATACAGCCTTTCCATAATATCATCCGCAGCCACTTTCAAAACATCTTCAAGGATTTCATTTTTTCCGGTATTTACCCAATATGCCTGAGGAATGCATCCTTTTGAAATGTAGTTGATAACCGACCATGGATTATATATTTCTTCCTTTCCAAACAGATAACCGTCATACCAGACTTTCAACTCTGCCTCTTTGTCTGAAACCCTGTAGTAATCCATTATTTCATGCACTTCTGAATGAGTAAATCCAAAGAAATTGTCATATTCTTCATCCATCACAGAATTCACAGTCAGATTATTTAGCCCACTGAAAATGCTTTCCTGGGCAATTCGGAAAATCCCGGTAAGAAACCCATAAGAAAGATTTCTGTTATCCTTAAATGCCCCAGAAAAGAAATTTCGCATAAAACTAATGATCTCATCATAGAAATCTTTCGAATATCCCTCCTGGATAGGGGTATCGTATTCATCAATGATGATGATCGGAGCTCTGCCATAATACTCAGCCAGCATTTTGGAAAGTCTTTGCAGGGATGAAGAAAGCTCTACTTCATTTGCCTGCCCATGCAGAATTTTTTTAAAGTAATCCAATTCATAGGCTTCCAATCGGCCACTCTCGCATAACGCCTTATGTCTGCCAAACTCTTCCTGCAATAGTTCACTAATTTTTGCAAATGTCATATCCCAGGAATCAAACTTCACATCTTTAAAGGTCAGGAACACGACCGGATATTTACCCTGATGCGACTTATATGTTTCGCCACAATTCCAGATGGCTTTATCCTGAAAATAGATACTTGTATCATTGTCCGAAATTTCAAAGAAAACTCTGAGCATATCCATATTCAGAGTTTTTCCGAACCGTCTCGGCCTGGTAAACAGTGACACTAACGGTTTCCGATCCAGAAATTCTTTGATCAGCAATGTCTTATCGACATAATAATATTCCGACTGTGCGCGCACATAATCTGAGATGCCAACCGGAAGCAGCTTTTTTTCTTCTGATACCGGTTTCCTAAGATATCTCCCGGAAGAAACCCTGCCGTCAACAGGTCTTTCCGCATTATCCGGTATCCGCCAGCTTTTACCCATCTTCACAGCGCCCGGTATCTTTCCGGAATTACAGAATGTTACCACTGTACGTTCCGTAACATTCCATCTGTTTGCCATTTCTTTGCAGGTTTTCATCAGCTTTTATCTCCAATCATTTATATGGATCATTCTTACCGCTAATTATAACCTATATTCGGAAAAATATCAAATTTGTTTGATATTTTTCCGAAATCCCCTGCTGTCCTACAGCAGCCCCGAAAACCCGCAGAACGCAATGGCCATCAGTCCCGCCGTGATCAGCACGATAGGCATCCCCTTAAAGGATTCCGGCACATCATTGTAAACCATCTTCTCTCTGATCCCCGCCAGGATCACGATCGAAATCGTAAAGCCCACAGCCGTCGCAAAACCGTTCACCACACTCTTCAAAATACCGTACTGCTTTGTCACATTCGTGAGTGCCACACCCAGTACTGCACAGTTCGTTGTGATAAGCGGCAGATAGATTCCTAATGACTGGTAGAGGGCCGGAATAAACTTCTTTAAAAACATCTCCACAAACTGTACAAGAGCGGCAATTACCAGTATGAAAACGATCGTCTGCAAATATTCAATATGTAACGGCACTAACATAAACTGATAGATCGCGGCCGCCACCAGGGAAGATATCGTGATGACAAAGATGATCGCCGCGCCCATGCCCGCCGCCGTCTCTGTCTTTTTCGATACCCCGAGAAACGGACACAATCCCAGAAACTGGCTGAGCACCACATTGCTCACCAGAGAGGAACCGATCAATATAATCAATAAATCTCTTACTGTCTCCATTTATTACCTCCATTTATCCCGATCATGCGGTGGGAAATCACTCCGCATCCGTATCGTAGAACTTCCTTCTGCCGCAGCCTTCCTCGCCGCAATTCATGCAGTCCTCACTGCAGCCAGAACCGATCTTGCTCATATCCTTCCCCTTCTTCTCCCCTGCGATCTTAACTTTATTCTGCAGAGCGGTGAGTGCTGCCAGCACAAAGAAGGCGCCGGGCGCCATCACAAAAATAGCGCAGGGCACATAGGACGCGGGCATCACAGAAAAGCCGAAAATTTTGCCGGAACCGATCAGCTCGCGAACCGCGCCGATACAGGTCAGCGCGAAGGAAAACCCGAGTCCCATCCCAATCCCGTCAAACAGAGACGGCAGTACCGGATTTTTGGAAGCATAGGCCTCCGCCCGGCCCAAAATAATGCAGTTTACCACGATCAGCGGAATATAGATTCCCAGCGCATCATAAAGAGAAGGTAAAAACCCTTCCAGCAAAAGCTCCATCATCGTCACAAAAGAGGCAATGATCACGATAAATGCAGGAATACGCACTTTATCCGGAATGATATTTCGCAGCAGGGAAATGATCATATTGCTGAGCGCAAGCACTACCATCGTTGTCAGCCCCATTCCGAGACCGTTCATGGCGGAAGTCGTCACCGCAAGCGTCGGACACATACCTAACATCAGCACAAAAGTGGGATTTTCTTTAAACAGGCCGTTTACAAGCCTTGACTTTATTTCGCTCATTCTGCCCCACCCCCTAACGTATTCTGAAAATAATACAGACCGGCATTTACACCGTTCACCACCGCGTTTGTCGTAATCGTCGCACCGGAGATGGCATCGATCTGCCCCTCCGATACAGCGCCGGTCTTTGTGTACTCATACTTTTCGGCGCTCTTTCCGGCAAACTGCGGCTTTAACACCTCTTCCGCCCGCATGCCGAGCCCCGCTGTCTCGGAGATGCTCAAAATCGAAATACCGTTAAGCATCCCTTCGTCTGTCACGCCCATCGTGAACTGGATATCTCCGCCATACCCCTCATGGGTGGTCACGGTCAGCACATAACCTATGGTATTTCCCGACCCATCCACAGCCTCCATCACCTCATCGATATCCTGAGAGGGATACTCTGCGGCAAGCACGGATGCCGCGGCTTCCGTATCAAAATCCGCCATTTCCGTAAAGGAAGCAGCCTCCGCATAAACTTCCTTACAGGCATTTGCTTTTTTTATCCGTTTCTGCTCTTCGATAGGCTCCTTTGTGAGCTGATAAACGCCGCCCAACACCAGACCGGCAATCAGTGTGATCGCCACAATAATCCCTGCATCCTTCAACATGGATTTTATCTCATCATTCATACCGCTTCCCCTCCTTTCCCGAACGCTTTCGGAAGAGTCGCCTTCTCCATCAGAGGCACTAACAGATTACCGATAATGATGGCATAGGAAACTCCCTCGGAAGAAGCGCCGAACACTCGGAAAACACCTGTCAATATCCCCAGAAAAATACCGTACAGATACTGCCCTTTCTTTGTGATCGGCCTTGTCACATAATCCGTTGCCATAAAAAAAGCGCCTAACATCAGACCGCCGCCTGCAAGATGTGCCGATAAGTAGGCAAAATCCATGCCATGTCCGCCAAACAGACAAAGGAAGATCACAAAGCTGACAATATAGCTTCCCGGAATCCGCAGATCAATGATTCCCAGTAAGATCAGTATGCAGGCTCCTATGACAATGGCGATCATACTTGTCTCACCGATGGTTCCGCCAGTTTTGCCGATCACCATGGAAAACACATCCGGTGTAATACCCGATTTCAGCTGCGCAAGCGGTGTCGCCCCTGTGTAGGCATCACAGTCAAAATTCGTCATGATCGAAGTAAAGGAGATCAAAAGAAAGCATCTCGCGCCAAGAGCCGGATTCATAAAATTCTGTCCGAGACCGCCAAAAAGCATCTTGACAACCAGAATCGCAAAAATACCTCCGATCATCCCGATCCACCAGGGCGCCATCGGCGGCAGATTAAGCGCTAACAGCAGGCCCGTCACAACAGCCGAAAAATCTCCGATCGTGACTTCCTTCTTCATCAGTTTCTCGTAGATAAATTCGGTCGCCACACAGCTCATGATCGTCACACAGATCAGAATCAGTGCATGCAATCCGAAATTATAGATGCCAAATCCCGCGGCAGGAAGCAAAGCGATCACAACCGCCAGCATAATGGAGCTGGTCGTCACCTTAGACCTGACATGCGGATTGGATGATACATGTAACATATCACTCATGGTTTTCTCCCCTTATCTATTTTTTCTTCTTTGCAAGTTCCATCTTTCTCATGGATTTGATGGACTGGGTGAGCGGCCTCTTCGCCGGACAGGTGTAACTGCAGCAGCCGCACTCCACGCATTCCAGTCCGTTCAACCTTAAGAACGTCTCCGAGTCCCCATGGATGGAAGCTACCATCAGCTTGTTGGGCACCAGTCTCTGGGGACAGACTTCCACGCATCGGCCGCACTTAATGCAGGCTGTAGGCTCCATCTCCGACACATCGTCCTTCGTCAGACATAAAAGCGCCGACGCCGTCTTCGTCGTAGGCACATGCAGATCAAACATGCCAAAGCCCATCATCGGGCCGCCGGAAACCACCTTTGCCGGTTCTTCCTTAAAGCCTCCGGCCTCCTCTATCAACTCATCATACATCGTTCCGATCCTGACAATAAAATTCCGCGGATCGTTAATCGCATCTCCGGTCACCGTCACAATACGATACATCAAAGGTTTTCCTTCCGTCACCGCATGATAGATGGCCACGATCGTATCCACATTGTCCACGATACAGCCTGCGTCCGCCGGAAGCATGGAAGAATTGATGGCTCTGCCGGTGGTGGCATAGATAATGGAACGCTCCGATCCCTGGGGATACTTTGTCCTTAGCGGCGTCACCATAATATCCGGCTCGTCCTTTGTCAGCTTTTTTAACAGTGCGATCGCATCCGGCTTGTTCTCCTCCACCGCCAGAATGCCTTTCGCATGATCAAACAGCCGCAGCATGATCTTCAATCCGCCGATCAGCTTTTCCGGTTCCTCTATCATTCTTCTGTAGTCCGAAGTCAGATAGGGTTCACATTCCGCACAGTTCGCGATCACATAATCGATCTTATCCGGTTCTTTCGGAGAAAGCTTGATGAAGGTAGGGAATCCTGCCCCGCCCATGCCCACGATACCAGCTTCTTTGACAATGGCAATAATCTCCTCTTTACCAAGTTCTTCATAGGGTTTATGTACCGGATATTCTACTTCTTCATAGAGTCCGTCATTTTCCAGGACAATGCTCATCACTTCATTGCTTGTGACTACACGTCTCGGCTCGATCGCTTTTACCGTGCCCGACACAGTAGCGTAAATCGGCGCCGACACAAAGCCGGAAGCCTCCGCGATCTTCTGTCCCTGCAGCACATGATCGCCTTTCTGTACGATCGGCGACGCCGGCGCCCCGATATGCTGGGACAGCGGATAGACTAACTCTCCCTTCGGCAGCACTGCCCTGATGGGCTTGTCCTTGGACAGTTCCTTTCCTTCATAAGGATGGATCCCCCCCACAAATGTTGATTTAGCCATTTGAATACCCTCTTTTCTCTATCTTCCTTTTCCGTTTCTATCGTATAAAAGCTATATACTTTTCTTTGTTGCTCCTCCGCCGAAAATTTCCGAGCAGAATCTACTGATTGAATTCGCGTTCCATTTTCTTAAACAGTTATCTTCAATAGGAATCCGCCATCATATGCAGAATATGTTCCGCATACCGGGAAAACGTATCTCTGCTGGTCTTTATCTCGTCTGTCAGTTCAAAGAAAATCTCCTTGCTCCTGTAATCCCGCTTGAAAAAGGGTTGCACCAGAATATCCCACTGGGGCAGATAGGAAGAAAACTTCCTTGTATAACAGTTTTCCGCCGTAGCCTGGGTTCGGTACTCCTTATTCGCATAAGCGGAAACTGACTTGTGCACTGCCATATCCTCATCCGCAAAATAGTAGTAATCCTTGTAGGATGCGTAAAAATATTTCATCTCCTCCTGATAGATCGGCACCCGGAAAACCCCATATTTACCTTCTCCGTTAAAATAGCAGGAATTTGCATGAAAACGGATCGGCGCAGGAAGAGATGCCGGCAGGGAAACTTTCAGAAGAAGCTCCTGCCTTTCCGTGCCGAAGTAATCCGTATAAGTGTTTGCCTGTACCTTTTTTGCCCTGAGAGGCCTGTTGAACATATCATAGTAGGCAAGCACCGGGAAAATCTGGATCAGCCCGCGAATATCATCTGCATTGTGCAGAAGAAGCAGATGGAACGCACCGTCCGAAGGATGATTCACATAATCGTGATAGACATTGATCAGATTGCCGCCATCGTAGGTATCTTTCCGCTGAAAGCCGAGAAGCTGTTCCACAGATTTCTGTTTGCAGTTCGGCATTTTCAGAAAATATTTGTAGGGCGCAATTCTTCTGTACAGATCAATGCCCGTCAGATGATCAAATGTATAGGGCAGAGCATACCTTTCGCATTTCTGCTTTATAAAAGGAATATCAAAATTATTGCCGTTAAAGTGGACAATATGACTGTAGTTTTTCGTCATATTGAAAAAACTCTCTATGATCTTTTGCTCTTCCTGATAATTTTCTGCAAACCACTGAGTCAGCCGAAAGGAAATACCGTCAAAAAAGGCACAGCCAATGAGATAGATAGAGGATCGCTTTGCCGTAAAACCTGTCGTCTCAATGTCAAAAAACAGGATATTCTGAAGCGGCGCAATCTGTTCCACAGGATAGGAAATATTTGATAAATCAAGTTTTTGACGGATAATTCGCATAGGGATGTCCTTTCGCTCCTATTCCATTGCTTTACTTTGCGGGCAGGTTGAGCAATGCCTTTTCGGCTTTTTGGCGCTGCTCAATGCTTTCGTGAACATTATACCACAAATTTACTGATTGACAAAGTAAATTTATATGGAATCACATCAAAACGAATAGAAAAATCACTGGCCGGCAAGTAAGCCGCAACAGCGGGAAAATCACCCGTTCCCACTAAAAGGAAACAGGTGATTTTCCCGCTGTTGCATTTCTTGGAGCGCATGGAAGCATTTAAAAGATCTCATCCACTTTAATTCCCTTGATATCTTCCGCTATCAGATTCATTTTTCGCATCATCTCTTCAATTTCCTGCTGGTAATCCTCTTTCTGAGCGTCCAGCTGAACCATTGCTTCTGTCACAGGATCTTTCGATATGGCTTGCGTCTGTACTTCCGAAGCGTTTCCAGTTTCTTTCTGCGGATCCGCCAGCGCTTCCAGCTCTTCTCTCTTCTCTTTTGTCGCCTCAAGTTTTTCTTCCTGTTCTTCTTTCTTCTCCGCTCTTTCTTCCGCCTTCTCCTGCAGTTCTTCCGATTTTTCGTCCATATATTCTTTCGCTTCGCCCACAAGCATTCCCATCACTTCTCTGCTCGCCGCCGCAAGAAGATCCTGTGCCTCATTCTGTGCTTTCCGGATAGGATCTTTTTTTAATCGCTCCAGCCTTGTCCCGCGGATCACCGCATTATCTGAAATAATACCGCTCTCCGCCTTTCTCACGATATCCTGATACGGAGCTTTGCTCCTTTCCAAGGACAGAGCACGCTGTTCGTACTCTGTGTAACCACGCTTATCTATCTCAGCAAGTCTCTCCATTTCTTCTTCGCTCAGCGCTTTCGACAGATCTCCTCCTGCATAAGCCTCTCTCTTTTCCAGCAGTTCCAGATCTTTCTGCTCCTCGGAATCTGCAGCCACACCGGATTCTTCACGCCATTTTTCCTTCTCCGCATTGATCTCGCTGATCTTATTCTGGGCCTGTGCCAGATCCGCACTCAACTCTTCGGTATGCGCTCTGACTTCATCCATATTTCCATCCATTTTCAGTTCACGTGCCAGAGCGTCCTTTACGATCTTATAGGCCTGTTTTTTTGCCAGTGCTTTCTTCTGCTCAATCGGATCAAACTGCCCGTTTAACATCAGCGATCTGTTGTCCTCTTTCCCCACTTCCTGCTTTTTTCCGGAAACGCTGACTGCACCAAACTTCCCTGTCTGCTGCTCGTTGTCCCGCATCCCCGCATTGATCATCATATTCATATTGACAGCCATACTATTTAGATTCCTTTCCGCCTGGTATTAGGCTCAATCGGATAACATTTGTTAATATATAAAATATCGGCATATAATACAGAAAAATGAAGAGAAAATATAATCAAACGGGGAAAATTTTCTTCCCCCGTTCGTCGCGCTCCACACACCGCCTCAGCGGCATCTTCTTCTGTATGGGTCTGCACATCAAAATATGAAAAAAGCTGCCTGTTTCTTCAGACAGCCTTTCCTGTTATCCTATAAAGATATCATGATCTATGATCACGGTTTTTCATAAAAGAAAGAGCTTTTTCTCTCATACCCGATGTCCTTGTAATTCATGATCTGTTCCGTACTACCGATAAACAGAACGCCGCCGGATGTCAGAGACTTATAGTATTTTGTAAATACTTCATCTTTTGCTTCCTCTGTAAAATAGATCAACACATTTCGGCAGACAATCAGATGGTATCCCACCTCATATCTGTCCTTCAACAGATTATGCTGTTTAAACGTAACACGTTTTTTAATCTCATCAGAAATCCGGTAAGAGCTTCCCACCTTTGTAAAGTATTTCGCCTTTAAATCTTTGGGCACCCCTGCAAGACTCTTTTCCGCATAAAGCCCGACCTTTGCCTTCTCCAGGATCTGATTATCCAGATCTGTCGCGTAGATCCTGATATTGTTAAGAGGCAGATGCTTTGACAGCGCCATCACAAGAGAGTAAGGCTCGTCGCCAGTGGAACAAGCCGCACTCCAGATTTTGAGATTTTTGCCAAACTTCTTGATCAGCCCCGGAAACACTTCTTTATCCAGGAACTGCCACTGCAGCGGATCCCTGTAAAATTCAGATACATTGATCGTCATGTAACCCAGAAACTCATCCATCAGTTCCTTATCCACCTTGATGGCCGCGATATAATCCTGATAGCCTTTGTATTTATGCTTGCTGATCAGGGTATCGATCCGGCGCTTCATCTGTTTTTCCTTATAGGCATCCAAATCAATTTTTGTCAGATCGTACATTGCCTTTTTAAAATACTCATAATCGTATACCATAATACATTCACCCCTTTCCATAAAGTTCGCAAACAAAAGGCTGTCCTATCTCAGACAGCCCTCCTTTATCTCTTATTCTCCATCTTCCTCTGTCTGATTTGCAATCATTGCAGCAATATCAACTGAAACAGCCTCGGCATCTTCATCCTCTGCAGGAGCTGCCGGCTTCTCCTGTGCCGGTTCCGGTACAAGAAGCGCCTTAATGCTCAGACTGATCTTCTTATCTTCCTCGTTGAAGTCCACTACCTTTGCAGTCACTTCTTCTCCGGTCTTCAGAACATCTGACGGCTTCTCGATATGCTCTCTGGATATCTGGGACACATGGAGCAGCGCATCGATTCCTGTCTCCAACTCAATAAATGCACCAAAGTCTGTCATTCTTGCCACTTTTCCGGTTACCACATTACCGATGGCATATTTCTCTGCAGCGTCTCTCCAGGGATTGGAATCCGCAAACTTCAGGCTGAGAGCGATCTTATTGCCGGAAATTTCCTTAATAAGTACCCTCTGTGTCTCACCCACTTTAAATACTTTCTTCGGATTTTCCACTCTGCCCCAGGACATCTCGGAAATATGGAGCAGACCATCCGCGCCGCCGAGATCGATAAATGCGCCGAAATCGGTCACATTCTTCACCACGCCTTCAACCACGTCACCTTCGTTAATTCTCTCAAACAGCTCTTTCTGTTTAATAGCCTTTTCCGCCACAATAAGCTGCTTTCTGTCACCGATATATCTTCTTCTCTTCGGGTTATACTCGGTCACAACAAACTGTATCTCCTGTCCCGCATACTTATTCAGATCCTTCTCATAAGTGTCGGAAACAAGGCTTGCCGGAATAAAGATCCTGACTTCATCCACAACAACGCACAGACCGCCGCTCAATACCTCTGCCACAGTCGCAGTAAGTACTTCCTTATTATTGAAAGCTTCCTCGATCCGCTTATTGCCACGGTCGATCGCCAGTCTCTTGTAAGACAGCGTAACCTGTCCTTCGCCGTCATTTACCTTCAATACCTTTACATCCAGCGTATCGCCGACCTTCAGCACTGTCGTCATATCCAGACCGGACTCATTGGTATATTCGTTTCTGGTCAGAATACCGTCTGATTTATAGCCAATATTGATAACAGCTTCATCTGGTTTTACATCAATGACTATGCCTTCGACTACCTCTCCTGTATGTATTGTTTTAAATGATGCATCGATCATTTGTTCAAAATTCATTTCTGACATAATTTTGAACCTCCTCAATAATATTATTTGGGGTAGACGCCCCTGCTGTAATACCCACCAGACGCACTGATTCTGGAAGCTCTAACTTTAGGTCCGCCAGTGACTGTATAAAACAGGTCTGGGCACACTCTTTTCTGCATATTTCATACAGTTTTCCTGTGTTGGAACTGTGTGCTCCGCCTATAACTATCATAACATCAGCTTCAGAGGCTATTTCCTTCGCTTCTGTCTGCCTCTCCTCAGTCGCATTACATATAGTATTCACAACACTACTATTATACCTGCTCTTTTTCAAAATTTCAACCATATCTTGAAATTTATTGTAGTTAAATGTCGTCTGGGAAACAACGCAGATCTCTTTTCCGGTTTCTATCGTCAGATTCTGCATCTCTTCTTCCGATTCCACTGTCACAGCCGACGTGCTGCACCAGCCTCTGATTCCTTCTACTTCCGGGTGTCCGGGATTTCCGATAATCAGGATCTGCTTCCCGTTTTCGCTTTCTTTTTCCACAATATTGTGGATCCTTTTCACAAAAGGACAGGTGGCATCTACGCAGATAAGCTCTTTTTTTTCTATCAATTCACAGATATCCTTCCCTATCCCATGAGAGCGGATCACCACAATACCTTCCTGCAGTGTTTCCAGCTCTTCCCTGTTTTCCAGAACCTGTACTCCTTTTTCTTCCAGATCCTTCACCACCTGCTCGTTGTGAATGATCGGACCGTAGGTATAGATCGGAAGCTTTCTCTCTGCTTCCTTCTGCTTTTCTATCTGTTCATATACCGTTTCCACCGCCCGCTTTACGCCGAAACAAAACCCAGCGGACTTTGCCAGTTTTACTTCCATCGCACCCTCATCATCAAATTCTGCACATTCCCATGATCTTCTCTATCACTTCCTCGATCGTCATATCCGAGGAATCCACAAGCACCGCATCTTCCGCCTGTTTAAGGGGCGAAATATCCCTATGCATATCCCGATAATCTCTCTCTTCAATGTCTCTCTTTATGACATCAATGTCACATTTTTCCCCCCTGGCAATCATCTCATCATAACGGCGTTTTGCCCGTACCTCACTGCTCGCCGTCAGATAGATCTTCAGATCAGCATTCGGCAGTACACAGGTTCCAATATCCCTGCCGTCCATAACCACATCCGCTTTTTCTGCCAGTTTCTGCTGCAGTTCCACCAGTTTTTTCCGCACGTGTCCATTGACCGAGGAAGCGGAAGCCATATTGCTGACCTGCTCTGTCCGAATCAGTCCATTGACATTTCTGCCATTCAATAAAACGACCTGCTCTCCCTTTTCGTAAACGATGGAAATATCCGCCTCAAGACATTTTTCACTGATCTTTTCCGTCTCCTCCGGCGATACGTGGCTTTCGATCAGAAACAGCGCCATCGCCCGGTACATTGCCCCGGTGTCCACATAGATATACCCTTTCCTTTTCGCAATCTGCTTTGCGATTGTACTCTTTCCGGCTCCCGCCGGTCCATCAATTGCAATATTGTACATAATTATCCTCCTGCTTTTCCCGTCTGATTTCAACATAACCCAAGTATATAAATATCTTATATAATAAACGATAACACTGGTCTTTTTCAATATATTCGCTTATAATAAACTCAGAATATATTTATTGGAGGCACAGCAGATGGCAGACCACACAACAAAACCATCCCCCCTTTTTCGCTTTGTAATATTTTCAGCTTCCCTTGGTTCAGTTTTTGCTCTCTGTATAGTATTTGGTCATCAACTGGAGCATCTCGGTGGCGTAAATTTTTCCTCTCCGTCTACCTGGATAGAGACTATTCTGGCTGCTTTTATTATAGCTATACTATGCGGTCCTTTCACAATTCTCCTAAAACGTATTCAGGCTGTGCAAACTTTTCATGGAAAACAGAAACTAACTGCTTTCAGATATTTCGCATTCAGCACATGCGGCCTTTACATATGCTGGATCCCTTCCCTTCTGGGTCTTTACCCCGGTTATTTCACATATGATGCGCCGGAGCAATGGATGATGGTAGCCAACCATACTGTCACTGCCCATCATCCGGTTCTGCATACCCTGCTGCTTGGCAATATTGTCCAGGGTATCTATTCCCTTACCGGTTCCTTTAACAAAGCCGTGTTTGCCTATACCCTTGTCCAGCTTGGCATTTCCGGCCTGTGCTTTGCCTATGTCCTGACTTTTTTATATACCACAAAAACCCCTGTATGGATCCGCCGTTTTGCTTTTCTATGGTTTACTCTTTTTCCTACTGTGATTTTGAACCTGTTCGCTGCCACAAAAGACAGTCTGTTTGCACCTTTATTCTTAGTTTTTGCCCTGTTGAGCGCCAGGCTCATCCATTCCCCTACACGTTTTTTTGAGAAAAAACGCTATCCTGTTTTCTGGGTTCTGATCACTTTTCTGATGAGCACCATGCGCAACAACGCCATATATGCCATTGTTATTTTTCTGGTTCTTTTAGTTTATATCCTGCGCAGGCACATAAAACCTTTACTTATCGCCTGTTTAGCATTTTTTGTTCTGTATCTGCTTTATACGGGTCCTTTTTATTCTCTGATCGTATCACAAAACGCCAATAATAAGGAGTATTTATCTGTACCACTGCAACAGATCATGCGGGTATATCAGGAAAAATACCCGGAACTTACTTCTGCTGACAGAGAACTGATCGAAGCTGCCTTCCCTCCTGCAGCTATCTATCTCTACAACCCCAAAATCTCAGATGCTGTAAAAAATAATGTTGATCTTTCCCTGATGGAAGACCACAAAGCGGAATACTTTGCCCTTTGGAAAAGGCTGGCAATAAAATATCCTGACATCTACATGAATTCCTTTTTAGAAAACACTTATGGTTTCTGGTATCCCAAAGCCTCTCTGATCCTCTCTGCTGATGGGAGAATGGGCTATTTTTCCTGTCATAGTCTGCCGCCGGCGCAGGACAACAGCAAAATACCTGCCATATACAATTATTACCAGCTTTTCGGCGATTCTAACCCGATACAAAGCTCATGGCTCATGCTTCTTTTTTCACCCGGAAGTTTCTTTTTTCTTTTCCTCTATACTTATGCATATTGTCTCTATCAAAAACGTACAGCAGCATCAACGGTCCTCAGCTTTGTCGCACTGTTCTGGTTGACTTTTTTATTAGGCCCAGTGGCTTTGGTTCGTTATGTAGCTTTCCTGTATTATATGGTTCCACTGGAAATATATCTGCTCTTTATACCTCTCCAACAATCTCATGTTTCATAAATATAATTAAAATTTCACGCTCGCCCCCGCCAGATGCCCGGTAGACCAAGCAAGCTGTAAGTTATACCCTCCCGTCAGCGCATCGATATCCAGCATCTCGCCCGCGAAATACAGTCCGTCACAAAGCTTTGACTCCATCGTGGACGGATTGACCTCGGACACCGGAATTCCCCCCTGCGTAATGACCGCTTCCTCAAATCCCCTGGTCCCAGTCACAGTGAGCGGCAGGTTCCGGATCAGATGCACGAACGCTCTCCGCTCCTCCCTTGTCACATCATACACCTTTTTCTCCCCATCGATACCCGAAAGTTCCACCATAACCGGGATCAGTTTCGCCGGAAACAAACCGCCCAGCGCATTTTTAAATGCCTTATGGCTGTTCTCCTCAAAATCCCGCAGGATCCGTTTGTCTAACATCTCTTCATCCATGGCCGGCTTCAGATTCAGCAGCAGTCTCGCCCGTTTTCTGCTCTTTACTCCCACTGCCGCATCTTCTTCTGCGCCATCCTTTTTCATCCCAGGCTTTTCCCCGTCACCGAACTTTGTTCTGCTGACAGCCTTTGCATAATAACTGCTTGCACTTAGCATTAAAGGCCCGCTGACGCCAAAATGGGTAAACAGCATCTCCCCGAAACCGCTGTACAGAAGCTTTGACTTATCAAAAACCCCTTCCATCTCCGGCGTTTTTCCATCTTTATTCCTCTGCGTATCCGCCTCCGCAAACAAACGAACCTCCACATTTTTCAGAGACAATCCCTGCAGCCTTTTACACCAGCGTTCTTTCACTTCAAACGGTACAAGAGCCGGTTGGCAGGGAACAAGGGAATGCCCCGCCTGTGCCGCAAGCTTAAATCCTGCCCCGTCGGAACCGGTGGTCGGATAGGAAAGCCCCCCGCAGGCGAGGATCACCGCATCCGCCTCAAGCTTTCTCCCGTCCGACAAATACACACCACGTACCTGTCTGACTGACCTCTCATCCTTTGTCCTTTTTTGTGGCATCGTATCCGCCACTTCCTCCGCCTCGCCTCTTTTTTGCGACAGCGCATCTACCTCTTTCTCTTCCCTGCTCTTTTCCTGCGGTTCCTCCAACGATATCAACACTTTCTCTGCCTCTGTCCGTTCCATCGCCATCGGCTTCCCCTTCTGAGCCATAAGACCCTTCACTTCTGTCTTCAATCGGATATCCACATACATCTCCTGCAGAGCCCTATGCAAAGCGGCAGTCACATCGGAAGCATGATCCGACACGGGGAATACCCGTCCTCCCCGCTCCGTTTTTACCGGACAGCCATACTCCTCCAGAAAAGACATCATCGCCAGATTATCAAACCGGTAAATACTGCTGTATAAAAATTTGCTGTTCGAGACAATATTCCGAAAAAACTGTTCTTTATCTGCAGAATTGGTGACATTACATCTGCCTTTTCCGGTGATATAGATCTTCTTCCCCAGTTTTTCATTTTTCTCCAGCAATACCACCTGATGTCCCGACGCGGCGCAGGCATACGCCGCCATCATCCCTGCCGCCCCGCCTCCGACCACAATAACCTGACTCATATCACTCCTCTTTCCATCCTGTCCCACCTGAATCCTTCTATCACCCGTTCCATCCGGCAAGACTTTTGTCATTTCCCGCCATTTATTTTACCGCTCTCTTTTCTCAGCGGATAATTTAACATCGGTTCTTCATCAATAAAGTTAATTTCATCATTCAGATATACCTGATAGCTGTTCCAGACTTCCTCCAACGTATGCAGGCTGTTTTTGACTTCCGCAGGTCGCTTTAAACACATCGCCACCACCAGCGCATTGATCACGCTGAGCGGCGCCACCAGAGAATCCACGATCGAAACCATATCGCTTCTTGCAAACAGATTGCAGGAAGAATACATACACATCGGCGAATGAATACTGTCCGTCAGGCAGATCACCTTCGCATTCCTGTCATTGGCAAATTCCATTGCTTTCAGTGTTCGCATGGAATACCTGGGAAAACTGATTCCGATAAAGGCATCCTTATCGCTGATCCGAAGCATCTGCTCAAAGGTCTCGCTCATACTCGTAGTCTTAATACAGACCACCTCGCCCCGCATCATATTCAAATAAAAGCAGAGGAAATCCGCCAACGGTTCACAGCTCCGGATACCGGAAATATATACCTTCTTCGCTTTCAAAATAATATCTACTGCTGTCTCGAAGGCGGAAGTTTCCAGATGCTTCATCGTATCATGGATCTTGTCCATATCCGACTGCAGCACCGAAGCTAACACCTCAGACTGGGTACTGCCGGCATACTTTACGCCGATCCGCTGCACACCGGTAAGCTGCTCTTTCACCCAGCCTGCCAGCGCCTGCTGAAACTCCGGATATCCCTCATACCCCAACATCAGCGCAAAACGCACCACCGTAGACTCGCTGATATGCAGCGTCTCCCCCAGCTTTGCCGCCGTCATAAACACTGCCTCATCGTAATGATCCGATATATAGGAAGCGATCACCTTCTGACTTTTGCTCATCCGGCTGAACTGATCGCCCATATCCGCCATAAAATCTCTTTTTCCCATCATCCTTCTGCTCCCAACTTCAAGCGCCTCTGTCATCCTTTCTCTCTGCCTGAACAGATATCCTCTGAAATTGCTCTACGGCAAAGCAAAACGCGTGGGTATCATAGCCTGAATCCACAGCAAAGCTGAATGTATCCCGGGGACACATTGGTATTACACCCTCGCAGCAGTCGCCAATACATCCAGGCCAACCAAAGGTTATCCTTAAGCACGGCTTCCGGCCTGCAAAATCAGCGGAATGCTCGGTAAGCTGCCACCAGCTGCCATACTGTCTCCGTAATCCCCAGATCATAGTCGCCGGTAATCGTCATACAGGCAGCCCCATGAATAAAAATCCACATTTTCATAAACAATCCCTGAGGATCCTTACACCCTTCCTCTTTCGCCTTACCGATCTCCCGCAAAACATTGCCCTTCGTCCCGTTTAACAGTTCATAAAGGCTCTTTCCCTTTCTGTCTCCATTTAAAAACATCGCCCGGAACAGATTGCTCTCCTTTTCCGCAAAGCTGATATAGGCAAGCCCCAGATTGACAAAAGGCACCGCCTGACTCTTCGGATAATTATCATAGAACTCCTCAAAAAACACCGTGGCCTGTTCCAACACATCCGCCTGCACCTCCTCCATGTTCTGATACACCCGGAAGATGGGCTGTGTGGAACACCCCGCAGCCTGCGCCAGTTTTCTGGCCGTCACCTCGCCAAGCCCCTCGCTCCTTGCCATCCGAAAGGCTGCCGCTGCGATCTCTTTCTTTGTAATAGACTCCTTACGTGACATACCTACCCCCTTTTCTGACACTTTTTTATCAGGCTGTCCTCCCTGATATCCCCCACGTCTTGTCTCTTTGTCACTACTCTATAATCCCCGCGATCCCGATATTCTTCCGTCTCCTTTACATAGTGCAGAGCAAAATCCAGATCGATCACTCCCTGGGGCAGACCACCCACCGCATCGCTCTCACTCTTATCGCATCCGGTTGCATCATAGGCAAAGACAAGATAGCCATTTAACGTAAAATAATCTGCAGAATAAGCCATCCACTCTGCAGTCTCAAACCGTTTTCCAAAATTGTCCTGATAAACAAGAACTGTCAGAACCGGCAGCAACACAAGGAAAATGAATACCGCAACAAATAAAACAAACGTCAGAGCAACTCTCTTCCTGCTTCTATATATATGCTTTTCTTTTATCTTTCAAATCCTGCTTCCTTTTCAAAAAAAAGTTTCTCTGCATATGATCAGGTACATCACAAAAATCACCAGTCAAATATCCCATTTATATAACACTTGTTATTATAAATCTTTTTCTCCCGTTCTGTCAATGCAATTATGCTGTCATTCCTGCATTTTCCTCCAAAATTTGATGTTTTTCTGCATATTAACTTGATTTTTCAGTTACAAACCCTAAATTTTCCTCTCTGATATTTCTTTTCCCCTTATCCAACCTCCTCCTCACCTTCCATTTCCCCTATCTCTCCTTCTTCTCTTTTTATCTTTCTATTCCTTTTTGTGTTTTTTTCCACTGTGTAGATCAGGCGGAGGGCACAGCATGTCCGCCCGCCCAGCACCCTCCCGCAAAACACAAAAAACAGCCCACCAAACCGGCAGGCTGTCCTCTAATCCATTATTACTGCAAAGCCGAAACTCAAACCGGATAAGCCCCATTCTTCGTATCCGCCTGAGACAGATCCACTTTCTCCTGCTGCGCCTGACGATACTTGAAGAAGTCAACCGCAACCTGAGGGAACAGCGCGTAGGACAATACATCCTCATCCTGCTGCTTCCACTCTTTCATCTCCGCTTCCAGCTTATCCATCTCGTTCTCGATCAGATCCGCAGGACGGCAGGTAATTCTCTCCTCGCCCGGGATAACCTTGTCAATCACTTCCTGACTCATAGGTTTGATCGTCTGGCCATACTCACCGCGCAGAACCGCCTTGGTCTCCTTGGTTGCCATCTTGTATCTCTCGCCCATCAGCACGTTAAATACAGCCTGGGTACCAACGATCTGAGAAGAAGGCGTAACCAGAGGCGGCTCACCCAGATCCTTACGAACGTTCGGGATCTCCCGCAGCACATCCTCATACCTGTCTTCCGCATTCTGCTCTTTCAGCTGGCTCACCATGTTGGAAAGCATACCGCCGGGTACCTGATACAGCAATGTCTTAATATTTACGCCCAGCACCTTGGGGCTTAACAATCCTGTCTCCAGACATTTCTCCCTGTAAGGTCTGAAGTAATCTGCGATCTCAGCCAGCAGATTCTGATCGAAACCTGTGTCATAAGGAGTACCCTTGAAAGTCTCCACCATAACTTCCGTAGCCGGCTGGGAAGTTCCCAGTGCAAACGGAGAAATCGCACAGTCGATCACATCTACGCCTGCCTCAACGGCTTTCAGGTATGTCATGCTCGCCACACCGGAAGTATAGTGCGTATGAAGCTGGATCGGAAGCTTTGTTCCCTCTTTCATCGCGCCGATCAGCTCTGCCGCTTTATAGGGAACAAGCAGACCTGCCATATCCTTGATACAGATGGAATCCGCGCCCATCTCCTCGATCTTCTTTGCAGTATCTACCCAGTATTCCAGTGTGTAGGCATCACCCAGCGTGTAAGAGAGAGCGATCTGCGCATGGCCTCTGCCTTCTCTCGCTTTGATCTTGTTTGTCGCATTTACAGCCTCCTGCAGGTTTCTCAGATCATTCAGGCAGTCAAAAATACGAATGATATCAATACCATTGGCAATAGACTTCTCCACGAAACTGTCAACCACATCGTCCGCGTAAGGTCTGTAGCCGAGGATATTCTGTCCTCTGAACAGCATCTGCAGTTTTGTATTTTTAAAACCGTCTCTCAATTTACGAAGTCTCTCCCAGGGATCTTCCTTCAAAAATCTGAGAGATGCATCGAAAGTCGCGCCGCCCCAGCACTCCACAGAGTGATAGCCGACTTTATCCATGGTTTCCACGATGGGAAGCATCAGATCGGTAGGCATTCTCGTAGCGATCAGAGACTGGTGGGCATCACGAAGTATTGTTTCGGTAATTCCAACCGGTTTTTTAATTTGTTCTGACATTTTATTTCCTCCATATTATAATTTATGATGAAGTAAGCTGTGCATTCATAAGTCCTGCGGCACACTATAAGCCTGCGAAGCAAAACCTTGACAGCCTGAGAATACGGCATAATTTATTATGCCTGAGCATATCTCCTAATGCGAGCTCTGCTCGCAATTTTAAAAGACACCGAAGATAGCCATAAAGGTTCCGGCCGCAACTGCCGTACCGATAACACCGGCAACGTTAGGTCCCATGGCATGCATCAGCAGGAAGTTCGTGGGATCTTCCTCCGCACCCACCTTCTGTGAAACCCTGGCAGCCATAGGCACTGCGGAAACACCGGCAGAACCGATCAGCGGATTCACCTTGCCATGCGTCAGTTTGCACATCAGCTTACCAAAGAGCACACCCGCCGCCGTACCGAAAGCAAAGGCCACCAGACCAAGAATAACGATCTTGATCGTATCCCAGTTTAAGAAAGCCTCCGCGGAAGTGGTTGCACCCACAGACGTACCAAGCAGAATAACAACGATATACATCATTGCATTGGAAGCCGTCTCCTGGAGCTGTCTCACCACGCCGGACTCACGGAACAGGTTGCCGAGCATCAGCATACCCACAAGCGGAGCCGTTGTGGGAAGGATCATACACACCACGATCGTAACGATGATCGGGAACAGGATCTTCTCCAGCTTGGAAACCGGGCGAAGCTGCGCCATCTTGATCTGACGTTCTTTCTTTGTTGTAAGCAGTTTCATAATGGGCGGCTGAATGATCGGCACCAGGGACATATAGGAATATGCCGCCACGGCGATCGGTCCGAGAAGCGCCGTCTGTCCCAGTTTTCCCGCAAGGAAAATGGAAGTCGGGCCATCAGCACCGCCGATGATGGAAATAGCTGCAGCCGCCTTGTCGTTAAAGCCCATCCAGATCGCTCCGAAGTAAGCCATGAAAATACCGAACTGTGCCGCCGCACCTAGCAAAAAGCTCTTTGGATTGGCGATCAGGGGACCGAAGTCCGTCATCGCGCCTACACCCATGAAGATCAGGGAAGGCAGGATCGCCCACTCATCCAGCAAATAGAAATAATACAGCAAGCCGCCGGCGCCATTGGCCGATTCCTCAATACTCATCATAATATCCGGATAAATATTGACCAGCAGCATGCCAAATGCGATCGGGGTAAGAAGTAATGGTTCAAAGCCCTTGGCAATCGCAAGATACAGAAATGCACAGGCAACAATGATCATCGCATAGTTCCCGGGTTCCAGATTGAAGAACGCCGTCTGATGAACCAGATTGTCCAGTGTAGTTACAATATAATCCATTTCTTAGCCTCCTGTTGTTTTATTATATTACTGCATCTGTACACTGTAACTAGTTCAGAGTTGCCAACAATGCACCTGCCTCAACAGGATCGCCCACAGTCACATCAACGCTCGCAACAGTACCATCCTGCGGCGCAACAACAGGGATCTCCATCTTCATCGCTTCCAGAATCACCACTGCATCGCCCTTCTTCACCGCCTGACCTACATTCGCTTCAATCTTGAACACTTTGCCTGCAGCACCTGCTTCAATTTTCACGCTCCCTGCTCCTGCTGCCTTAGGGGCTGCGGGAGCTGCCTTCGGTGCTGCCTTGGGAGCTGCAGGAGCTGCTTTCGGCGCCGAGCCTGTGGATACTCCCTCTTCTACTACTACATCATATACGTTGCCGTTTACGGTAATTGTATAATTTTTCATTTTGATTCCTCCTGAATTTATGAGTCCGTTTATATTTTACTGATTCCCCGCCATCGCAGGGATGTTTTTTGCCTGTATCGCAAAACTGCCCAAATCATTCTATCGTCTGATGATAGACCTCACTACATAACCATCCGCCGATGCAGCGCCTTCGCTTGCCGCAATCGCTGCCGCTATTACCGCGATCAGCTCTGTATCATCCGTCTCCGCTTCCACAACCACCGGCTGTACCGTCTTTGCAGCTGTCTGTGCGCTCTCTGCCTCGACCGGTTTCTTCTGGAATTTCTTCTGAAGCTTCGGAATGAAGTTAAAGCAGGAGATCAGTACGTAGATCAGAATCAGCACCGCAAACACGGTTCCCATACCGAGCAGCGTATTTAATGCCGCTTTTGTCATCAGCTCGCTCATATCGTAATCTGCAGTAACGCTGATACTGTCATAACCGTCTTCCGTCAACACAACTTCCACCGTGGCAGTTCTCTGCTTATTTCCTTTATACACTTTGTCGCCCTGCATTTTCACTCTGACGGTAGCCTTGTCCTCCGTGATCACAACTTCCGTCTGATCCGTCAACACAGAGACAAAGTTGCCTAATTCTTCTTCCGTGCCACCAAGACTTCTCACACCGGTAACAAGCGCCGAAATATCCTCCTCGACATCCTCCACCGTCAAGCCAAACATCTGCAATGTCTGGGCAAACTGGCTGCTCTTTGTATACTCGGCGTATTCCTCTGCATACGCTGCCAGAGCCTTTCCCTCAGATGCCGCCGCCTGCTGCATGCCGCCCATATCTTCACAAAGTGTTTCCACTTTTTCTTTTGCTGCGTCCTTTGTGATGAAACTGTTTTCCGTCATCTCCGGGCCGCAGGCCGTCAGTCCAAGGATGCAGACAAGCATGGCAAAACATATTAAAAGTTTCTTTTTCATATATGAAGCATCCTTTCTAGACTGTTCCATGTTTCTTGTCCGGACAGTCTTGTTTCTTTGTATAAAGCATCTCAAGCGCCCCGATCACATATTTTCTGGTATCTGCCGCTTCGATGATGCTGTCCACATAGCCCCTTCTCGCCGCGCTCTGTACGTTTGCCTGAAGCTTTGCGTACTCCGCTGCTTTTTCATTGATCACATCCGCGCCCTTTCCGTCGTACATGATCTGCGCCGCATGTTTCGCATCCATGGAGCCGATCTCCGCTGTGGGCCATGCAAAAGTCACATCCGCACCGATGGCCTTGGAGTTCATCGCCACATAAGCGCTGCCGTAAGCCTGACCGATGATCACGTTCACTTTCGGCACGGTAGCCTCCGCAAACGCCGCCGTCATCCTTGCCACAGCTTTCGCCATACCTCTCTCCGCACACTTGGTGGAAGCATAGCCCTTTACATTGGTGAGCGTCAGTACGGGAATCTCAAAAGCGTCGCAGAACTTCACGAAGGAAGCCGCCTTCTCACAGCCTCTTGTAGAAAGTACCGCGTCAAACTTCTCCGCCACATTGCCTTCCGCATCACAAACTTCCGTACGGTTCGCCACACAGCCCACCGTAATACCATCCAGTCTGATAAAGCCCACTGCCATATTTTTGCCATAGTCAGCCTTTATCTCAAAAAACACACCGTCATCTGCGATCTGGGAAAGAGCGATGGAAGTATCCCCCACACAGTTTGCCAGCTCAGCGGATGCTCTGTTTAAATCATCATCACAGTCTGCCACTGCTTCGTCATCACAGTTTGCAGGCAGAAAGCCGATCAGTTCACGGATCTTTGCATAAATCTCATCTTCTTCTGCCACCACGTCCACGATGCCGGCCTCTCCGCTCTGGAAAGCCGCCGCAGAAGTATCACATCTGCCGATCTCATTTCCTTCGATGGCATTGGGAGAATTCACAAACAATTTTGCTTTGGTGCTCTCCATAAAAGTAAAGTCCGTCAATGTCGGGAAAATGGCAAGACCGCCGCCGCAGTTTCCGAAAATGGCTGTGATCTGCGGAATCATACCGCTTGCTGTGACCTGCTTGTTATAGATCTCACCGAACGCGTTGAGTGCGTCAGCGCCTTCCTGTAATCTCAGTCCGGCGGAATCGATCAGCCCGATCACCGGTGCTCCGGTCTTCATCGCCAGATCATAGAGGTTTGTAATCTTTTTTGCATGCATCTCGCCGATGGAACCGTTTAATACGGCTGTATCCTGGCTGTAGACATATACAAGATTACCGTCGATCACTCCATATCCTGTGATAACACCATCAGAAGGAGTCTCTGCCTGTTTCAGATCAAAATCAGTAGCTCTCGCTGTCACGAGCGCGCCGATCTCAACGAAACTGTTTTCATCGAGCAAAGCTGTAATTCTTTGGCTCGCTTTTGAAGTAGTGCCCATATCTGTTCCTCCATTTATAATAAAAAATAATAACTACCTGAATGGCAGGACCAAAGTCCCCCATGTTGCATACTGGATTAGTATAACACAGGTTCTGAAAAAAACACAACAAATTTTTTCAAAAAAACAGAGAAAAACACAGGCTTTTACGCCGCCAGCAGATACTCTTGTAAAATGTACATTCCCATATAGCGCCAGTTTTTTCTGGCCACATCCTTTTTCAGCACGAGTTCAAATTCCTGTACCGCCTCTCCGTTTACCCGGTATATGACGCTGCCTGCCTTCGTACCCTTCGCCACCGGTGCCTGAAGCGTTCCCGCATAGGAAACGTCGATTCTGACTTCATCTTCCGCACAAAGCAGATAATTTAACTCCTCTGAAAGCTCGCCGTCTGTCTCCTCCCCGTCCTTTTTTTTCATCTCCAGTTCCACTGTTACCTCCGCATAGGGATCATACCTTTCTCCCGCCGGCTGCCCTTCGAAAACTTTCACCGGCTGCAGCGACACCTCTTTGTAGATATTCTGCCAGCTATAATTTTTCAGTCCGTATTCCATCAATTTTCTTGTATCCACCCATTTGTAGGTCTTATGATTGGGCCATCCGCAGGCTAAGAGCGCCACAATAAAAGTACGGTCCCCCTGTCGCAGCGCCCCCACATAGCAATAGCCCGCATCCCCGGTAAAACCTGTTTTCCCAGAGAGTGCGCCGTCCATCATATTCAGAAAGGCATTGTGGTTGACACAGCTGTAGCTGCGGCTTCCCTGTCTGTTTGCAAAGCTGTAATTTGCCGTCCTCGTGATTTCCAGAAATTTCTCCCGTTCCGGCGAAATCATAATACAGTAGCGCATGATCCGCGCCAAATCTTTCGCCGTTGTCGAATGACGCACCTCCACACCGTCTACCACTTCCGCCGCATCCAAACCGTTTGGCGTAATAAAATGGGTATCCGTACACCCGATCTCCCCTGCTTTTTCGTTCATCAGCTCCGCAAACCCCTCCACAGAGCCGCCGATATGTTCCGCAATCGCCACAGCGGAATCATTGTGAGATTCCAACATCAGAGAGTACAGCAGATCTTCCAGACAGAATCGATCTCCCTTACTCATTCCCAGGTGCACCTGAGGCTGGGAAGCCGCATGGGAAGAAGCCTCCACCTCATCTGTGAGGCTCCCGTTTTCCAGCGCCAGAATACAGGTCATGATCTTCGTGGTGCTGGCCATCGGCAGCACGGTCTCCTCTTCCTTTCCATATAAAACACGCCCGGAATCGGCATCCATGAGTACCGCTCCCCGGGCGTACAGATCAAGGTTTGTCTCTTCCGCCTGTACTGCTGGCTGACAGGACACCATTCCCGTGATCAGAATCATTATGACTGCAGTCAGACTCCATTTTTTGAACTGCGTTTTTCCTCGCTTTCTTCCATTTCTTTTCCTGTCTGAAGATTTTTGTCTTATACTCTCCCACTTTTTCAACATGCGCATCTCCGGCGGCTGCCCGCGGCCCGGCCTGAGACCGCCCCGTACAACTGCCTTTTTGTCTGTCCTTACGGCTATTATATGGCGCTGTATTTTTGTTCATGACAGTGCAACATACGCAATTCATACTTTTTCCTGCTTTTCGTCCTGATCCACTGGAATAACAGATCCCATGTCTTTTATCAGATATCCACCGTCTGTCTCGCCTCAGCCTCGGCCTGTTCTCTGAACTCCTCCACCTGCACGGGATTTAATTCCGGCAGATCACTCAGACTTTTTACGCCGAAGCTGCGTAAAAACTGTTCCGTCGTCCCGAATAACATAGGCCGTCCCGGCGCATCAAGCCTCCCCAGTTCCTGTACCAGATCATACTCCACCAGCCTGTTCACCGCAAAGTCACAGCTGACGCCCCTGATCCTCTCAATGTCTAACTTTGTCACCGGCTGTTTGTAAGCGATGATCGAGAGCGTTTCCAGCATGGTGTCAGACAGGGTATATTTTCTCGGTGTCTTTGCAATCTTTATTAGATATTCATACATCTCATTTTTGGTGCACAGCTGCACCGCATCCTCCAGCTCGATCAGCTCAATCCCCTTCTCCCCTGCCTGATAGGACTGTTTCATTTCCTCTAACAGTTCTCTCGTCTGTTTTTTATCGCACTCGATCACTTCGGCAAGGCGGGATATTTCCACAGAGTCTCCCATTGTAAACAGTATCGCTTCCATCACAGCCTTCGCTTTTTCTCTCTCCACGGTATGCTCTTTCCCTTTCTCTCATGACCTTTTTATGTAATAACCGGCTCTTCCTTTACGGTAATCTGTATATCTCCAAACAGATCTTCCTGACTGATCATGATCTTTCCGATCTTCATCATCTCCAGAACAAGCAGAAACGTCACGATGATTTCCATTTTACTGTTCTGCCTCTCTAACAGTTCCATAAAAGAACAGTACCTGTGTTTCAGCAGATAATTCTGCAGGTAGATCTGCTTTCTATCCAGATCGATCTCATCTTTCTCGATCTTACCGAAACTGCTTCTGACCGGATCGATCTTTTCCTCCTGCCGCTTTAACATAAAACGAAACATTTCGTTCAGTCTTACAAGCGTCGCCTCCCCGATCAGTTCTTCGTAGTTCACAGGCGGCCTGTACTCCTCGATCTCCTTCGGCAGACGGGGCTCTCTGTAATAAGCCTTCGCAGCGCTCATATGCAGATCTTTCAGTTCATAGGACATGTATTTATAGATTTTGTACTCCAAAAGCTTCTGCACCAGCTCCGCCCTGGGATCCTCCTCCTCGCCCTCCTCATTCACTTCCACCGGCAGTAACATCCTGCACTTGATATCGAGAAGCGTTGCCGCCATCACAAGAAACTCGCTCATCACGTTCATGTCCTCGGATTCCATCTGCCTGATATAGTCCAGATACTGTTCCGTAATTAACGTGATCGGTATATCGTAAATATCTATCTTATTTTTGTCGATCAGGTGCAGGAGCAGATCAAGAGGCCCCTCAAACACCTCCAGTTTTACTGATATCGCCATAGTTCACCTTTCCTGTATTCCGGCCTGTCCGGGTTCATGATTTACACATCTGCTGCTCCCCCGTCCTGGTTATGCGCGGATGCTTCCTCCCCGCCCTCCTGTTTCGCATGAGTCCCTGTCTCCAGCTCAATCACCACAACCTCCCCCGGATTAAAGAGCCGCACAGGGATCGTATGCATGCCCAGACCTCTGCTGACGACCATGCGGCTGCCGTACTCCTCAAACAGACCGCCATCGTAATGCGGGAAAGGCCGCAGTGCAGGCGATACGAGACCCTTATAGCCGGGAATTCTGGCCACGCCTCCATGCACATGTCCCGAGAGGACAAGATCCGGCTTCCAGCCCGCATAGTCCGGAAAATATTCCGGGTTGTGGGCAAGCAGGATCTGAAAAGACGCGCGGTCCGCTTTTCCGATGCTCTCCGAAAGATATCCTTCCAGCAGCTTTCTCTTTCCAAATCTTTTATAATACTGTCTGTCCAGGTTTAAACCGGTGATCCGAATCCCGGATTCCTGCAGGCTGACGCTTTCATTGTTCAAAAACCGGACGTTGCTTTCCTCAAAACATTTCATATAATCCTGATACATCGTACCATAGATTTCCGGATAGATACCGGCACGATATTCATGGTTTCCAAACGCATAACAGACCGGATACTTTTCTGCGCATTTGAGCACCAGCTTCGCCCCCTTCTCAAAGGATACTCCCGGCTTTGCCTGCAGCATATCGCCGCCTATCAGGATCAGGTCCGGCGCCAGTTCCCCGATGGCCTGAAGAAGCTTCTCATTGCCGATACCGTATTCCTTATTGTGCAGATCCGTCAGAAAGACGATGCGGCAGTTTTTTTTTCAGCCTGTCCGACTGAAATGCATACTTTCTGATGACAAAACGGTTGCTGTCCCAGATCATCACCCAAAGGAAGACAATGATCAGGCACACAAACAGTACAAGCAATATCGTCTCTATCCAGGTACTGTCTATCCCCATCATTGTCCTCCTTCTATTTCTTACCGATCTTAGATTGTAACACACAACCCTCTGCGTTGTCCACCTGCGATCAGGCCGACAATAAAAATTCCAGGAACGCTTTTTTCACAAAATCCCGGTAAACTGCCTCCGGAGTATCCTCCTCAAAAAGGATCGGAACACTGCCCAGCTTGTTGCCCGCAAGCAGATAAATTGCTTCACCGGCCACATCCCCGGCTTTCACTGGCGCCTGTACCTGCTCCGGCAGAGAAATAATCTTCTCCACACCGTCCAGATTCTGACCGGTGGTATCCAGATAACGGAACGGCGTCTGATAAGCGACCTTTACTTCCTCCACGATAGCACCTTTGATGGGCACATTCGGCAGCACATCTTCGTTCTTATCCTCGTAAATATGGCTGACGCTGTACCCGTAGCTGAGCAGCGTGATCGCCTCCGCAAACCGTATCTTCCCTTCTTCCGCCCCCATCACCACGGCGATCAGATCCATATTGTCCTTTCTCGCAGTGGCGGAAAGACAGAATTTCGCCTTGCTGGTGGAACCGGTTTTTAATCCGGTAGCCCACTCGTAACTTTTGAGCAGTTTGTTGGTACTGGACAGCGTAAAGGTCTCAGATCCCCTGTTTGTGGTATGGGTAATATCTTCCATCCAGATGCCTGTATAGTCAAAGATCTTCGGATACTTTGTGATCAGTTCTCTGGACATGATCGCCACATCCCGTGCCGTCGTATAATGGCCGTCGGAATCCGTCAGCCCGCAGCAGTCCTCAAAATGCGTATTTTCCATACCGAGCCCTGCCGCCCTCTGGTTCATCAGATAGACAAATTCCTCCTCGCCTCCCGCCACATATTCTGCAGCCGCCACCGCCGCATCATTGCCGGAAGCTACTGCGATGCACTTGATCAGCGTATCCAGTGTCTGGATCTCTCCCTCCTCCAGAAACACCTGAGAACCGCCCATGGACTGTGCGTGCGCCGAAGTGCGCACCTCATCTTCCAGTTTAACCTTACCATTCTCCAGATAATCAAAAATAACGAGCAGCGTCATTATTTTTGTAATACTGGCAGGACTTCTCTTCTCATCGGCATTCTTTTCGTAGATGATCTGCCCTGTGGAAGCCTCTATCATGATCGCCGACGGCGCCGTTATCTCCGGCCCCGCTGCCCGGGCAGGCAGGAAGCTTTCCGCAAAAATTACCCCCACAAGCAGTAAAGAAATACAATCCGCAAACAGACGGCATTTTCTTTTGCCTCTCTCCGTATTTTCTCTGTATTTATGCTTTCCCATGAAATAACCCGTCATGTAAGTTTCTCTGTCAGAACCTTACACTTCTCCTCTTACCTCGTTTATTCCATGTATATGCACAAAAACCGAAAGATATTGTAATTTTGTTTTACAATTCAGTCCCGAACTTTGCATTGTACTGTTGCTTTCACCGCAAACTGCCGGGTATTTCACTTCACAGGATGTTCCCGCTCATAGGCTGCATACAGATCCGGCCGTCTCTCTCTCGTCCGCTCCTTTGCCATCTCAAGCCGCCAGGCATCCACCTTTGCATGATCGCCGGATAAAAGGATGGGCGGCACAGCCTGTCCGTTCCAGATTTCCGGCCTGGTATACTGCGGGTACTCGAGCAGATGATCCGAAAAAGATTCCGTCTCTCCGGAATCCTGATTTGTGAGCACACCGGGCACCATACGTGCAATGGCATCCACCATGACCATGGCAGGCAGTTCCCCGCCGGTAAGCACATAGTCGCCAATGGATACGTAATCCGTCACAATGGTCTGCAGCACCCGCTCATCTATCCCCTCATAATGGCCGCACAGAAAAATAAGATCCTCTTCCTCCGCAAGCTCCCTTGCCATCTCCTGGTGAAAGACGCATCCCTGAGGCGTCACATAGATCACCCGGTTTCTGCGCTTATCCGGTCTGGCCTCCCGCATCTTCCGCTCTGTGATCCGTCTCTCCGCTTCCAGATAAGCGTCGTAGACCGGCTGAGCCTGCATGAGCATCCCCGCGCCGCCTCCGTAAGGGTAATCGTCCACTTTTTTATGTTTATCCTGCGTATAATCTCTGATATTCAGCGCTTCCAGACTGATAAACCCCGCTTTTTCCGCTCTGCCGATAATACTTTCCCGCAGTCCCTGCAATACCATATCGGGGAACAATGTCAGAATGTGAAAATTTGTCATATATCTGTCCTCTAACTCAATCACTTTCTTTTGACAAAATCTGTTTATCTCACAAGGTCAAGCAGTCCTTCCATCACATGCACCGTCACACGTCCCGTCTCCAGGTCCACATCCTTTATACAGTCGCGGATAGCCGGAAACAGCACCCTCCTTTTATCCTGCAAAGTGATCTCGTAGACATCATTCGCCCCGGTTTCCAGGACATCCGTCAACGTTCCCAGTTCTTTACCGTCCTCCGTCACCACCGAAAGTCCGATCAGATCCGCCTGATAGTATTCATTCTTTTCAAGCGGCACGGCCTGCTTCCTCGCAATCCACAGCGTTGCTCCCCGATATTTCTGCGCTTCCTCCGGGCTTTCGATCTCTGCAAACTTTACAATGACCATGTTTTTAAAAAAACGGGCGGACTTAAGATGCATTTCCCGTTCTTCTTTCTCTGTTTTTAACACCACTTTCTTCAGCTTCTTAAATTTCTCCGGTTCGTCCGTCGTCGGAAAAACCTTCACTTCGCCTTTGATCCCATGTACGGAAGCGATTGCCCCCACCTGAAATTCCGTCTGCATGTTCCCTGCTCCCCCTGTGCAAAAGATAAAGCAGGTGCTCTGCAGAGTACCCGCTTTGATATCTGTTTCTGCTTTTATTCAGATGATTTCCACATCCACTCTCTTATTGTCCTTTGTGGAAGCCGCTTTCACAACAGAGCGGATCGCTTTGGCAATTCTGCCCTGCTTTCCGATCACCTTGCCCATATCATCGGCAGCCACATGAAGTTCGATGGTAATATTTTTCCCCTCACCTTTTTCGGTTACGACCACTTCTTCCGGATTATCAACAAGCGCTTTTGCTATTACTTCAACTAATTCTTTCATTCTGACAACCATGCCCTTTCCACACTACTCTTTCCAAAAGAAGATCTGAAATCATCCTATTTTTCGATCCCTGCTATCTTGAAGAGCTTTTCCACAGTATCTGTGGGCTGTGCGCCTGTCGCCAGCCATTTCTTGGCAAGCTCCTCATTGATCCTGATCGTGCTGGGCTCAGTCTTGGGATCGTAAGTGCCGATCTCTTCAATGAATCTGCCGTCTCTGGGGCTTCTGCTGTCAGAAACCACAATTCTGTAAAAAGGAGCCTTTTTCTGTCCCATTCTTTTTAATCTGATTTTTACCATGTCTTTTTTCCTCTGCTTTCTTTAAATTAGTATTGTTATATTTTTTTCAGCTATACACGAATTTCTCATCCGTGCAGCTTTACTACCTTGAAATAATATCGTAAGACAATCCTGTATTGCTGCTGCCGCATCAGGCGGCCTTCTCTTTATTTAAAACGGAAATCTCCCGCGGCCGCCCAGGCCGCCCATCAGACCGCCGAAAGAACCTCTGCCTTTTTTGCCCATCATACCCTGCATCTGCTTCATCATCTTCTGGCTCTGCTCGAACTGCTTTACAAAACGGTTGACCTGCGCAATATCCACACCGGCTCCCTTTGCGATCCGGTGCTTCCTGCCGGGATTAAGCAGTTTCGGATTAGCCCGCTCTTTCTTTGTCATGGAGAGAACAATGGCTTCATTCCGCGCCAGATCCTTTTCATCGATGGCAGAAGCGATATCCGCCGACTTACCACCGAGGCCGGGCATCATGGCGAGCAGACTGCCAAGGCCTCCCATGTTCCGCATCTGTTTCATACTCTCCAGATAATCCTCAAAGTCGAACTTGCCCTTCTTCATCTTTGCGGCCATCTCTTTTTCCCTGTCCGCATCGATCTCAATATTTTCCTGTGCCTTTTCAATCAGGGAGAGCACATCCCCCATGCCCAGAATCCGTCCCGCCATACGATCCGGATAAAACTGTTCCAGATCGGAGAGCTTCTCGCCCATACCCACGTACAGGATCGGTCTGCCGGTGACGGCTTTTACGGAAAGAGCTGCACCGCCTCTGGTATCGCCGTCCATCTTCGATAAGATAACGCCGTCTATCCCGACTTTTTCATCAAACTCCGAAGCCACGTTGACCGCATCCTGACCGGTCATCGCATCCACCACGAGAAGCGTCTGGTGCACTTCCATGTTCTCCTTAATCTCCTGCAGCTCCGCCATCATCTCCTCATCGATATGAAGACGGCCCGCCGTATCTAAAATCACCACGTTGTGCCCGTTTTTCTGAGCATGCTCGTAGGCGGCCTTCGCGATATTCACAGGTTTCTGGTTCTCTCCCATAGAGAACACGTCCACCCCCTGCTTTTCCCCATTGATCTGCAGCTGCTTAATCGCCGCCGGACGATACACGTCGCAGGCGACTAACAGAGATTTCTTGCCCTTCAGCTTAAACTTACCCGCCAGTTTTGCGGTGGTCGTGGTTTTACCTGCACCCTGTAAGCCACACATCATAATAACGGTAATGGATTTTCCCGGCTGAAACTGGATCTGTGTGGTCTCCGAACCCATCAGAGCGGTCATTTCTTCATTAACGATCTTAATCACCATCTGCCCGGGATTTAAGCCGTTCATTACATCCGCGCCGATGGCACGCTCTTCCACAGATTTCACAAACTTCTTTACTACCTTAAAGTTTACGTCCGCCTCCAGAAGCGCCATCTTCACTTCTTTTAAGGCAAGCTTTACATCCTCCTCGGTCAGACGTCCCTTGCCCCGCAGCTTCTTAAACACATTTTGCAGTTTATCCGTTAAGCTCTCAAAAGCCATCTAAAAATTCTCCATCAGTTCTGCAGTGAGCTCTCTGATCCTGTCCAGACACTCTCTGCATGCATTGTCCGGCAGACATTTCGCCTCATCCGCCAGGCTGTTTATCTGTTCCATCTTCCTTTTTGCTTCCGTAAACTTCTGCACAAGCCGCAGTTTTTCCTCATACCCGGCAAGCAGTTTATCACAGCGCCTGATCAAATCATGTACGCCCTGCCTGCTGATCCCGTACTGCTCTGCGATCTCCGTCAGGGACATATCGTTGTAGACTGCATCCTCATAGACGTTTCTCTGATGCTCTGTCAACAGCTCTCCGTAAAAATCATATAAAAGTCCCTGCTCCACGATCTTTTCCATGACAGTCTGCCTTTCCTGCCGCCAGAAACACCAACCGGAATTCCAAAATGTTTCTGCTATGAGTTCCGCATATCTCAAGCCACAAACTATAATCTACACCAGAAACTCCACCCTGTCAAGCATTTTTTCTTGACAGGGGCAAGTCTTTTTCCTTCGGTTCTCCCTTTTCCACAAGTCAATGTGATGCCATAACTGCCCCCTGCTATTCAGTATCTTTTCCCCGATTTACCAAATAAAACTCATCTGCCCATCTTTCAAAGATTTTACTTTCCTCTCTATCACCTTATCCCCGGGTCCCACCACACCGCACAGCAGAGGCGAAGTCGGATCGTATGCCGCCGCGTTTCTTAGTACGGTTTCCTCGTTCCTGTTTGCATAACAATACCGGCACCCGTTTCTACAGGTATGATAGAGTCCTGTCTCTATGCTCTCAAAACAACCGCACGCTGCACGTTGGTTCTTATCCTTTTTGCCGACCAGTCTGCACCCGATGATCTGTTCTATCAGCTCTTTATCAATACAGCTTCCCGGTTTTACGCCTGCACTGCTTAAATCCGCCTGCTCCGCGCAGGATACTGTCTCCATGCCATGCCTGCCCGCGATCTCTGCCATCCGCCCGGCAATCTCAGACATCTCCGCATCAGAAATCGTCTCAACCTGCAGGGCAGCCATATTCCGCTGTATCTTTGGATAAAAGTCTAAAAAACTGATCACAACTCTCTTTGTACAGCCCTCCAGTCTCTGCGCAATTTTTTCAAATGCTCTCACCTGATATTCCAGAGTATATTTTTTATTTTTCAGAATCGGGTCATAGCGCCAGATCACTCTCTGTGCGCCGATCCTCTCAGAAAGCTCCCGAAAAACAGGAATCAGTTCCTTTTCCTTGTCCGGAAGTCCCGGCTCCATATCCCTTCCGTAACCGGTCAGTGTAAACTGAAAATAAAAGGAATAGTCTTTCAGCTCATCCAGTCGTTCCAGCATACCAGCCGGGTTTTTTGTCCAGAATACAATACAGTCCACAACTTCCGGTGAGAGTTCTATCCTGCTGATCTGATGCGCATTCATCGGATTTCTCACATAGAGAAACCCCTCCTTTATTCGATTATAAAACCAGTCAGCATAATAATTCGGTATATCCGTTCTTCTGCTTACGCTTAAAATCATATGACATTTCTCTCTTTCAATTCTTTTTCCCGCAAGAAAAGCTCGGCCGTCTTGTAATGCTGCCATGTTTGATCTATCTCCCGCAGTTTCTTTGCAAATTTCTTTTTGAGAGTCCCCTTGGTGAACCGGAACATTTCATCTGTTCCGGTTTCAATGTGCAGGCATCCGCCTTTTTTGTCACCCATGGATATACAGCATAACTGCTTCATTCTCATAGCCCACACCATTTACAAACTGGGGGATCCTGCCCGCCAGCATATTCTCATCCGCAAGGTGTGCATGTCCTGCCACAATACAGACGACATTGGAAAACTGTCAGCCGATGTAACCTCATTCTCATCCCGAAACATGTCAATCCTGGGCAATGCATTTTCTGTGATCTATCTGTTCTCTGTACCGTCCAGATAGATCACATGGGTGTCAGAAACAAACAGAATATTGTATTGTATGTTCCCGCAAAAAATACAACTTTTTGATAATTGAAACACAAAAGGGGAAAATATGGATAAAGATCAAGCTCAAAGAATTCCTGAAAATGGCGTGTAAAAAACCGCACAGGCTTTTCCTCCTGTGCGGCTCTATCGTTTTTAATCTTTATTTTCATCTGCTATACAGTCTCAGTTTTCATTCAGTATATTCTGAATAGCGCCCCATTCGATCACCGGCACATTTCGCTGTGTCACATTTGCAGTTTTCTTTTTCTTGCTGTTCATCTTTGTGATATTCACCACAAAGAATACCACCGCCACCACGACACTGATGCCGAATGCGGCAATTGCAATCTGCATCGCATTGTCTACGCCTGAGAAGAAATAGCATCCTGCCGCCACGATCAAACCGACGATCAGGCTGACGATCGAATTTTCAAACAGTTTATCTTTCAACCCGCTGACAGCCCAGGACTGTGGCTTATGGCAGTGAGGACATTCATCCTTAAACGCCGTATGAAAAATCTGTTTTTCCGTCGCATTTTTATAGGCTTCCTTTGCATCCCTTACGAGATTTTTATGCGCCTGCTCATTCAGTTTCTGCTGCTTATTGTACTCAAGATCTCTGTAATTGCTGTTGATCTCAGCCTCCATGCCGACGATCGTTGCCTTCAGCGTTCCGCTGTCCTTCATACACTGCTCGCATTTGAAAGAATACGGCACATCAATGGACTCCGTTTTTTTGTGTCTGTAATATGTACCCAATTTGGTTTCCTCCTCATGAAAATAGTATAATCTGTTTTTATTATACCCCCCCATTTCCTGAAATCAAGTACAAAAACAGATACAATTCAAATCTTATTACACAACATATTGAACCACGTCAATCTTCTTTGTCATTTCCCTGTGTAATGCATCAGGATCTGTCAATCATCTCCCGTATTTCAGCGATTTCCTGATCCGTCAATGCCCTGCGTTTTGTAAACGCTGCAATAAACGCAAGAAGAGAACCCTGAAAGGTTTCTTGCACAAACTGCTCGCCTCTGCCCGCATAGTAATCCTCCCTGGAGATCAGAGATGTCACCTGCTTTTTACGCCGTCTACTTTAGAGGTATCCTGTCACCCATATTCAATTTTTAATTTAGGAAACCTTCCTTATCCTATCGACCAGAATAACATTCCAAACCTTACAGCACCAGTGACGGCGCACTGTAAACTCTGCTCTTCAGTTCTTCATTCAGCATATACAGGCTTCTTGCATCATCACCGAACAGTTCCATCTTCGTGATCTGATCCGAAGAGTTCTTCTCCTCCTCGCCCTGCTCCTTGATAAACCAGTCTAGGAACTGCGTCGTGCGGAAATCCTTCACTTCCTGCGCCGCCGTATAAATGTTATTGATCAGAGAAGTAACATACTGCTCATGGGCAAGTCCCGCTGTCAACGGATCAAGCAAGGTCGTAAAAGTTTTATCCGGTTTTGCGATCGCCTCCAGCGTCACTTTCTCATTGTTATTGTGCAGATACTGGTAGATTAACATCGCATGATCCTGCTCTTCCTTTGCCTGGATCTCATACCAGTTGGCAAATCCGTCCAATCCTTTCTCATCATAGAAATTGGCCATATCCAGATAAAGGTACGCAGAATATAACTCTTTGTTGATCTGATCATTTAAAAGTCCCGCAACTTTTTTATCCATTGTAAATTCCTCCTGTGTCAAAAAACTTTCATCAACAGGATAATACAAAAAAAATATTTTATCAAGAGTTATTTTCTTTCAGATGCCATCTTTGCCAGCTTTTCAGACTCACGTTCGGGAAGTTCCGGTTGTGTTTTCTCCATCGCCTCTCTTATCATATCCTTCGTCAGTCTGTCTGCTATTTCTTCTTCCTTTTTCCCCGTCAGGATCTCTGTTATTCCCTCTGCATTCTCAGCCGATCCGCCTTCGTTTTTATTACTTGTCTTGCCTGACGATTCTCCGGTCGGTCCCTTCATCTTTTCTCCGTCCGGTTCCTTAGGCAGCTCCAGTGTTATTTCCTCCAGCAGTTCCGACAGCATTCCCTGACTTTTTTCGATCCCCAGCGCTTCCTCCTCGAGTATTTTTTTCATCTCTTCCGGCGTCTTCGCTGAAAGTTTCTTCAATTCCTCTGCTATCTTCTCACCCTTTTCTCTGGCCTCATCCAGAATGTGGCACATCTGTTCACTGTTAAAAGCATGTTTTACGGCCTTGATCTGGTCTACATAGGAATGAAAAAGTCCCAGCTTATCCCCGATCTCTTCCAGGGAAGTACACTCCTTATTTTTCAGCGCTGCCTTCTGTTTTTCCAGTACCGCCACTTCGTTGTCCCTGTTTTGTTCCCGCTTCAGCTTTTCCTCTCTGCACTTTAAACCTCTGTCACGGATTCTCTGAAAAGCCGGTATCTTTCCTGCATTTATCGTAATTCCCATTTTTCTACCCTCGTTTTTTTATCTTCCGTTATCCGATAGTTCTCTTACTGATTATATCGGATAACATCTGTTAATCCTTAACGTCCGGCAAAAATTCCCAGAAAACACAGGTCTCCCACATCCTTCAAAATGCTTTTTCCGCCATGTTTTTTAGTGGCAAAGCCAAAGCTTTCATCCATCTTTCTACCTTACCGGCATCTGAAAATCAGCAAGAGCCCGGTTCAGATAATCGTTAAAGGGTTTCATCCTTCTGAAAATCTCTGTCGCTTTCTCCAGAAATTCTTCTGCATCATTCCATTGTACATCTTTTATTGGATATTCCAGATACCAGCTCTTATACTTCAGATATTCCGCCTGGGGATGTTCTTTGTCATATCCGGCGGGAACATTTTTGAGCGCCGTCCCTTTTACTGTGAAATATTCCAGAAATCCGGGGTCACTGGTAATCTGCTCCCATTCTTCGCCGTGCGCCACAATATAGTCCCGCACCATGGTCGTCGCATCCTTAAACATATCTGCAAACAGGCCTCCGCCCAAAAAGGACTGATCGCCTGGTTTTATATAAAGATAGAAACCTGTCGACACCGGCAGCTTGCCTTTCGCTGAAATATGCGCACGAAAGGCAGGATTATAGGGGGATTTATCGTGGCTGAATCTGGTGTCCCGCACCAGCTTAAAGGTAAGGCTTTTCGGCTCATGGCGCAGTACCCCGGCATCAAATTCACCGATCCTCTCAATCAGCGCCCCAATCAGCGCTTCGAACTCCATATTTGCCGATTTATACTCCGCCTTATGGGCATGATACCATTCTCGGTTATTATTTGCACCCAGTGCAGTAAGATAATTCAAGATAAGTTTTGTATCCATTTTCAGACCTCCTGCGTATTTTTAACGACGGAAAGCAGCGTTCCGTCCAGAAATTCCCGGATAAATCCTTTCAGCTGCTCAGGAGACTGGTATGTTTTGCAAAAAGAGAACTCCTGTGCCAGATCGTCGATCTTTTCCATGGCCTCCTTCACTTCCAGCATCGTTTCAGCCGGGGAAGCCGCCACGAAATCCAGCTGTGCCGGATTGATCCTGTGATTCTGAATGGCATAATTCACTCTGTTCATACAGCGGCATGTCCCGTCCCCGTACTCGCCGCAGTACTCTTTTAAGAAGTCTGCCATCTTACTGCGGACTCTTGACAACCGTTTGCGGTAGGCTTCCGGAGTGATTCCCAGAATATCCCCGGCCACCCGGCTGTCCACCTGAAACATCGTTCCCAGTATAAAGATACACCTGCTCTCCGGATCGAGACACTGGAGCATGACATTTGTGCAGGACAGCTTGAGTTCTTCCGCCAGAACCGTTTTCTCCACATTCTGCGTCAGGTCCGGCACATCTCCGATCCTGCCGTTTTTGATATCCTCTCCATAAAATTCAAAACTGAGGGGAGCCTTCGCAAACATATGCTTTTTGTAGTTTATTAAATGATTTACCGCAATGCGGAATACCCAGGTGGAAAAGGAACTCTCCCCTCTGAAAGAAGACAGGTTTGTTATGATTTTCAACAAAATGTCCTGTGCGGCGTCCTCCGCTTCCTGGAAAGTGCCCAGCATACGCAGAGAAAGATTGAATACCGAATCCTGCACACTGAGAATGACGGTTTCCAGAGACTGCCTGTCCCCGGCAGTGGCTTTCTCCACCAAACCCTGCAGTTCTTCGTCTGTTAATTTTTTCATGGTTCTTTACCTCCTTTAAATGATTAGACAATCAAAAAACTGCCCTGTGACAGGAAAATTCGATTTTTTTCTAATTTTTATGCTGCTTTATTCCCGCAGACAACGAGCCAGGCAGCCGTACTCGCAGGAGAACCTGTTTGCCCTGGATATCTATTGACGACTCCCGCAGGCAACCGGGCCGTTATGTTTTAAGCCATCACAGCATCTTAACGATCCACGAAAGCGCGTCCATGACTGACTCATATTCTATTTCGTACTGCTCTCCGGTCAGCTCTGCGAGATCCGCGTACACCATTTCACCGCAGCCGCCCACCCCCGGCTGTTTCATAAAGCCGCCGAACAATATGTAGATCCCTTCCGTCTCGCTGCCGCTCTCTTCCAGCAGTTTCCGCATCTCCGCCACATCCACAACAAGCTTTTGTTCATCGAAGACCACTGTCTGGCGCAGCCTTTCGCTGTTCTCAAGAATGACATTGACGCCCGTGTCGTCAAACACCGTGACATCTTTCAATTCCGTATATCTGGCGTAGGAATATCTGTGTATGCCAAAAAATCCGCCCCCCAGGACAAACAGGCCGACAAGCAGTATACAAATTACACTTTTTACCCGGTAGCCTCTGAAAGCGGCGATCTTCCGGATCCTGCGCTTCATGTCCACATAGCCGCTTCTGCCCCGGGCGCCTGCAAAAGCAGCAGATCCCATAATCAGTTTCCCCTTTTCCGCAGGCCACAGCAGTCTGACGCATTTTAACAGTAACAGTCCGTAATCACAGGGATCCTTACCGCTTTCCTGAATCGTCACCAGATCGCACATCTCCTCTAAATCCGCCCGGAGAAACCGCGCACCAAAGGTCAGAAAAATATTCGGCCACAACAGCACCCGCAGCACGTCCCAGAGAAAAAGACACCACAAATGCCCCAGCCTGATATGCATTTTCTCATGAAAAAGTATGGTCTCCAGATCCTCCTCGCCGTATTCCTCCACAAGTGCCCGGGGCACCACGATCCTCGGCGAAAAAAGTCCCATGGCAAAGGGCGTGACCATAGCCTCACAGACATAAACATTTCCTGCAAGCCTCTTCAGCCCTGCCGCGAAACGCTGCAGCTTCCTTCTTTTATAAAACAGATAACCGCCGTAAAGAACCATCACCGCAAAATAGACCTGTCCTGTCAGACAGTGCTCATAATTCCAGTTGGCCCACCACAAAAATCCCCGGACGCCAAATCTTGTCTCATAAAAGAATTTCAGTCCTCCGATAAAAGGCAGCCACAGAAAGGCGCCCCAAAGAACTATTCTCCGAAAGCAGTTTCCAAAAAAAGAGAGCCTGCGCAAAAGCATAACGAGAAAGAGCAGCGCAAAAGAAAAAAAGACGCTCCGCCCCAGATTAACAGTACCATAGCAGCATATATAATTGATAATCTTCCCAAAACGGGCAAGCCACTCCTGTGTCATTATCGCTTCCTGTCCCCTCTGCCTTGCCGTCCTGCGATTTACCCCTGCAGCGGTCCATTGTGAAAAGCTGCTTTGTTCTCCCCGGACGGTTTACGAGACCTCTGTTTTCTGTCCTGTAACATGCACTCTAACTCCTCCACTTCCGCCTCGGACAGTTCGCCGCTGCCGATCAGCGCCGCCACTGCTCCCATCTGATTTCCGGCAAAATAGCTCTCAATAAAGCGGGTGCTTTTTTCCTTCTGGCATTCTTTTCTTGTTTTTAAGGGATAGTAATGATAAATGCGGGCATCTTTCCCGTCCACCCGGTAAGCCAGAATCCCCTTCTGGCAAAGCCTGTTCATTAGCACCCGCACCATTTTAGGATTCATGCTCCCTTTCGGTCTGATGTGTTCGATCACTTCAGAGGAAGTCAATGCCTCCCTGCTTTCCCACAGCACTTCCATTACCTGCCACTCACTCTCACTGGGCGTCAGCTCTTCTCTTCCCATCTCTCCTCCTTACGCAATGGTCCTGCATTTCATATCATATAGTAAGATTCCTTCCATATGATTCTCAAGTCTTTCCTGCCCCTTATCCAAACAGCGACTATCTGTATTTCCTCACCCCAACGCCACATCCAGAATCATCATCACCGTAAACCCCGCCGCAAAAGCGATCGTTCCGATATTGGAGTGTGGCTCCTGCGACATTTCCGGTATCAGTTCCTCCACTACCACATAGATCATCGCTCCGGCCGCAAAACTTAGGAAATAAGGCAGCACTGGCACTAAAAGGCCGGATGCAAGAATTACAAGCACGGCACCGATGGGTTCCACCACCCCGGACAGCACCCCGTACACAAAGGCTTTCCCTTTGGACATTCCCTGTGCCCGCAGAGGCATGGAGATAATGGCTCCCTCCGGAAAATTCTGAATGGCAATACCGATCGAAAGCGCCAGCGCGCCGCTGACAGAAACCGTTTCATTTCCCATCATCAAACCGGCATAGACCACCCCCACAGCCATTCCCTCAGGAAGGTTGTGGATCACCACCGCAAGTAAAAGCATGGTCGTATTTTTCAGGCCCGCATGAGGGCCCTCCTGTTCTTTGCTGTTTCTGTGGAGATGGGGGATGATCCGATCTAAAAACAGCAAAAACAGGATGCCCAGCCAAAAGCCGATGGCCGCCGGAGTAAAGGCAAATTTTCCCATGTTCTCAGCCTGATCGATAGCCGGAATCAACAAACTCCAGATGGAAGCCGCCACCATAACGCCCGCTGCAAAACCAGTGAGCACCCGCTTAATATTCTCGTCCAATTCCTTTTTCATAAAAAAGACACAGGCTGCTCCTATCGCTGTCCCCAAAAAAGGAATAAAAATACCTGCCGCCACCGTCATCTGCAACTCATTCATGCACTGTTACCTCTTCTCTGAAAATGTCTGCTATAAACACCATATGCGAACTGTTGTCTTTCGTGCGTCTTTTTATTCCGTTTTCCCTGTCTCCGTTAAATTTCCTCTTTTTCCGGTTCATAATTCAAAATTGCGGCATATCATAAAAGAAAGTATATTTTTTTCTGTCATTTTTAAGGAGCAATGTTATGCAAAATCATCAGGAACAACCTAATCCATCTCTTACCTATCTTACCTGTTTTGACCGGATTCTTCAAGATATGATTGTAGGAATGACAAGGCCTGCGCCCCGGGGCAGCATTTCGGGCCTGTTTATCCGCCAGATGATTCCCCACCACGAGGCTGCCATACGCATGTCGGAAAATCTGCTTTGTTACACAGCACCGTCGGAACAGATGACAAACTGCGCCTGCAGACACCCCATGCCCTATGAAAGAGAAGTGGCCATTCCGCTAAATAAGATCGCAAAAAATATCATCGAAGAACAGACCAAAAGCATTCAGAATATGAAAGACGCTTTTTATTGCTGTAGCGAGCAGGAAAACAACAACCAGGACATGCGCCGCTATATGCTTTCCTTCCGCTCCATCACCCGAACCATGTTTCTGGAAATGAAAAGGGTTCCCCGCACCGAACGGATTCCCTGCGATTTTATCAGGGAAATGATCCCCCACCATGAGGGGGCCATAAAGATGTCCGAAAGCGCTCTATGCTTCTCTGTCTGCCCGCAGTTAATTCCCATTCTGGATGCCATCATCATCTCCCAGAAAGAAGGGATACGCCAGATGAAAAAGCTTCTGGATATGGCATCTTCCCCCTTTGACAGGGATCACATCTAACTGGCTCACATGATGACCTGTGCCACGGAAATCCAAAGAGTCTGACCTTTTTCGGTCAATTTCCGCCGGCACAGTTCATAAACCTTTCCGCAGCTTTCTATCCTTTCTTCCAGCACACAGAAACTGTCAAGCGGTACCGAGAGCCCGCCTCCCGCCGCCTTTACCACCGCTTCCTTTCCAGTCCAGATCCTGAAAAAAGCATCCGCCTGTTCTTCCCCTTCTTTCCCTGACAGATAGTCATACTCCTCCTGTTTAAAAAAGCGTTTTGCTACTTTTAAGTTTGCCCGCTTTACACATTCTATATCCATCCCCAGCTCATTTTTCCCAAAGGCTAAAGCCGCATAGCCACCGCTGTGGGAAAGGTTAAAATGCACCCCTGCGTTTTTCTGAAAAACAGGTTTCCCGCCGGACAATATTACAGGTTCCTCTTCTATGGAAAAACGCTTTTTCAGTAAATACAAAAGATAACCGGCTCCCACGGACTGTCCTTTCTTCATCTCCGAGCCCAAACGCGCCGCTTTCTGTTGTCTTACCTCGCTGCAGCAGGCATACATATTCTGCAGATCCGCTTCGCACAATTCCTGCAGAGAAAGGATCCATACCGTGCTGCCCTGCATCACATATTCTTTTAACGCTTTCTCTGCCACCCCTTTTATCCATTCCATGATCTGTTTCCCATAGTTTTTCTTTCTTTTTTACGCTGTATACTCCTGCACTGTCCAAAGCGGTTTGTACATACATAAGGAACAGACTGATCTGTCACATCCTGCGCAGCCCCTTCGGATAATGATTCTTCACCACATTCCCGCCGGCTTTCCCCCAGCCGAGAGGTTTTCCCTGAAACAACATCAGAATCCAGCCCTGATCCCCGTTATTCTCCGTCATCTCTCCCCGCAGATAAGCCACCGGCTCCTCCAGTTCCATGCATTGCGAAACATTCTCCTTTTTCAGTGTCATCGCCCAGGTATGGGAGGGCTCAAATCTGCCCTTTTTTGCCTCTCCCAGATACAGGCCACTCCGTTCTGTCCGCAGTCCGCCCGGTTCGGGCATATCCTCCGGCACAAGAAAAAGAGAATCCTTTCTCCATGCCAGTCTCCCGGTATCTTCCAGTCTGTCCCGGTAATCCCGACTCAGATATTGTTCACAGAAATTGTGAAACAAATTCCATTTTTCCTGTTCGGAACCCTTTTCACCGCCTCTTCTTCCCTCCTCATACTGCTTCCCTGTTCTTTTACTCCTGCCCGAGTTCCTCTGCCCGTACAGGTTTCTTTTTCTTTTATCTATCTCCGCATCCGGATAAGACGTCTCTCTTCTGCTGGCTGCCTCCTCCGGATAAGCCTCTTGTGCCGCCCCTCTTTTGAGCAGTTTTGCCGCAAAATGTCCCTCGCCGCACAGTCTGTGGGGCCACATCCGCACCGTTCCGGGTAAGCCGCCGGGACACACCCCCGCGGCCGCAAGCCCTGCTGATAAAACGCTCTCATCTGCGCAAAACTCTTCGTGCCGATTCAGAAATTCCCGGATCACTGCCTCATCCTCCGCCTCTGAGAACGTACAGGTGGAATACACAAGCACTCCATCCGGCCTAACAAGCCTTGCGGCTTCCTCCAGTATTTCCTTCTGCCGTTTCGCACACATTGCAACATTTTCGGGAGACCACTGCAGCAGGGCCTGTTCTTCTTTGCGGAACATCCCCTCCCCGGAACAGGGCGCATCCACTAACACCCTGTCAAAAAACAGGGGAAACCGATCTGCCAGCCGATCCACGCTCTCTGCAAAGATCACGCAGCCCGCCACGCCCATCCGCTCCATGTTCTGTGCCAGGATCTTGGCTCTGGCAGGCACATACTCATTGCAGACAAGAAGTCCTTTTCCCTGCATTTTTCCGGCGATCTGGGTGCTTTTTCCCCCGGGCGCCGCACACAGGTCCGCAATCCGTTCCCCGGGCTTTCCCCCAAGTAGTTCTGCCACAATCATTGCGCTGGGTTCCTGCATATAAAAGGCCCCGGCCTCATGGTATGGACTTTTACCGGGCTGTTCCTCTTTTTTGTAAAAATAGCCATCCTCCGCCCAGGGAACCGATTCCAGGGAAAAAGGTATCCGCTCTTCAAATTCTTCCTTCGTGTATTTGAACGGATTTCTTCGCAGTCCATAGCTGCGCTCCCCTGACAGGCACTCTAAAAAAGCCGGCAGTTCCGACACCGAAACCCCCGGCAATTTTTCAAAAAGCTCCTGCATTTCTCTCACAAAAGCCGCCGGCAGTTTTGCGCCGCCGACTGAACTTCTCATTCCGTCCGCCATAACCTTATCTGCTTTCTCTTTTCTTTCTGATCTGTTTTCCCATAACAGCTCACCTTACGATGTCATTTCGTCAGCACCTCACGGCGTCCGGCGTGCATCATTAACTTAATGACTTTGGTTCAGGCCTTTCCGTCTGCCGACACTTTAAGACGCCCGCTTTCTGTCCGGAAGCTGCGCCAGGATAATCGCCGCAAACATCAGAACACATCCGAAAAACTCTCTCTTACTCAATACCTCTCCCAGCAGTACAAAGCCCGCCAGCACGGAAATCACAGATTCCAGGCTCATGATCAGAGAGGCCACCGTCGGATTCATCCCTTTTTGTCCCACGATCTGCAGCGTATATCCCACGCCGCAGGACATGACGCCCGCATACAGGATAGGCGTCCAGGCTGCAAGCAGCATGGACATTTCCGGTTCCTCAAACAGAAACATACAGATGCCGCACAAAATACCGCAGGTCAGAAACTGGATGCAGGACATCTTCACACCGTCCACTAACGGTGAAAAATGGTCCACCACCATGATGTGGAAAGAAAAGATCAGGGCACATATCAGCACTAAGATATCTCCCCTCTCAAACCGCAAACTTTCCGTCATACACAGCAGATATAGCCCCGCCACAGCGATCACCACGCTGACACCCATCCGCAGTCCCACTCTCTTTTTCAGAAAAATACCGAAAACCGGAACCAGAATGATATACATGGCCGTGATAAAACCCGCTTTCCCCACAGTCGTATACAGGATCCCGAACTGCTGAAAGCTGCTGGCCAGCGCGAGAATTACTCCGCAGCAGATTCCGCCGGCAAGCAGCGTTTTTTTATCCTCTTTTTTATGTATTTCCTGCGTCTCATCCTTTTTCTGCAGTTTTTTCAGCACTGCGATACAGGGAATCAGTACCGCCGCTCCGATCAGACTTCTCACCGCATTAAATGTAAACGGCCCCACATAATCCATCCCCACGCTCTGGGACACAAAAGCCACGCCCCAGATCGTGGCTGTCAGCAGAAGCAGCAGAGACTGCCTTATCACAAATCTGTTCATACGAGAACTTCCAGATAACCTTTCATCTTAGTCATATCATAACGATCCAGTACGCCGAGATTGGAATCGTAATATTTTCCGTCAAAGGTCACCAGATAATGACTGTAGCGCCCCATCTTCTCCAGAATGATCGCGCACTTCGGCAGCGTCACATTCTCTTCTCCGCAGGTATAGACGATCTCTTCGGAATGTTCCAGCCCGAAATAGTTCAGGGTATCGATAATCTTTGCGATGGTTGCCTGCCATTCGCTGCAGTGCATGACATTGATCGCTTCATCTAACGTGATTCCCGCCAGCATCGCGATACAGGCCTGGCCGCAGAGCCCGTCATGAGGCTGGATCAGACAGTCAATATGATCAATCTTTCTGATCGGATTGGAGGAACTGTAGGGACTGTCTTTTACACTGCTTTTTGTAATACGGAAAGAGATCCTGTACTTCCTGTCATAGGAAAGTTTTTCCATGATCTCAGGCTGCACGGGAATGTTATAATAGCCGTTCTTTTTTGGCTCCAGATTGCAGACAAACAGCGTTTCTCCCACCCTGACTTTCGCCGGCACTTCTCCTTCCCTCTTACAGATCTCCCACACATTGAAAGGAATATCGATAAAGGCGCCGTTTTCTCCCTTTTCAATCTGCTTCTCAAACGTATATTTCATAATCTGGTACCTTCCCTTCCCCAAAATTATATATTGACACAATTATACTGTTTTTTCGCATATTTGTCTACAGGCCGCATCCGTCTAATGTTATGCTGTATAACAGTTCAGCCTGTCGGCTCCCCTGTTACGGAATCCGGCCCATGTAAAGTTTGCCTTCAGCAAAGTGCCGGATTCGGGCGACTGTACAACTGAAAGTGTCGCTCTGTAAATGATTTTGCAAATTATGTCACAGAACTACGTAAAAATAAACTACCGCCACCACGATCCCCAGCAGCATGCCGGCCATTACCTGAGAAGGCGTATGTCCCACAAACTCTTTCAGCTTCTTTTCCATACTCAGCTTCGGCTGTCCCAGCGCCTCCAGGAGCGTCACCATCTCGTTGAGCAGTTTCGCCTGTTTTCCGGTCTCCAGGCGCACTCCCATGGCGTCATGCATCACGATGATGGCCAGAATACAGGCCAGGGCAAATAAGGGCGAACCGAATCCGCATAACAGCCCCGTCATCGCCGCCACAGCCGTCACCGTCGCCGAGTGGGCGCTGGGCATGCCGCCGTCCCCCATCAGCCTCGTCATATCCAGTTCCTTATTGATCACGGCATAGAGGATCGTTTTGATCACCTGTGCCACAAACCAGCTCAAAATTCCGGCAAGCAGTATATCATTGTGCAGTAATTCCTGTAATACCTTCATATTCTGTCTCCAGGGGATCTCCCCATCTTTGCTCCTTATACGCTTCCTTCCGAAAACCCCGGCTTTTTTAAGATCTTTTCGTCGGCTTCGTTTACGGCGAAGCCTGTGCTATGCCTCCCACGCTCTGATCCGGTAAGTCACGCCCAGATCCCCGCATATCCTGCGGCAGTACTCCTCTTCCTCTTTCGTGATCGTAGTATCCACCGTTGTCATCACCACATGGGGAACATATTTCGTGCACTCCTTCGCAAAGGCCAGCATTCCCTTATAGCCTTCCGCCCCGAATCTGCTGCGGACCAGTTCCTGATACTTTTCAGGATCCGGATGGTTTAAACTGATGGACACCGTATCGATCAGTCCCGAAAGTTCCGGTGCGATATCTCTGCTGTTGATCAGGGAACCCTGGCCGTTGGTATTGATGCGAATCGGGCACTTCCACTCCTTTTTCACATATGCTGCTACTTCCTTCAATACCTCAAAGGCTTCCGTGGGTTCGCCAAAACCGCAGAACACCACTTCTTTATAGTCTTCTCTGCGAAACTTTCCAAACTCTGCGATCACTTCTTTTGCCGTCGGTTCATGATCAAGCCACAGGCTCTTTGATTTTCCCATCTGGTCTCTGTCCTGCCGCAGGCAAAAGGTGCAGGCACAACTGCATCTGTTCGTCAGATTGACATATAAGTTATCGTGTACCTCATATAATATTTCCATTGCCATACTTCTTTTCTCCTGTCTCTTTCATTTCATTTCAGGTTATGCAGAAACTCTTCAAAACAAACGCCGTCCGTAAGTGGTATTCCCATTTCGATGGACTTTACAATACATTTTTTAATAAATCTTCCCGCTTTTTTCACGGACTGTTCAAAGGACACGCCGTTTACCGCATCCGCTGCAACGATGGATGCAAAAATATCCCCGGTTCCGCTTCTCTGTGTCCCGGCTTTGACGGTGCGGAACATACAGGGTTCCTTTCCCTTTTCATAACAGTAGTTGGCGATAAATTCCCCCTGAATAATCCCGGTGATAACCACCTTTTCGGGTCCCATTGCGGAAAGGTGCTGCGCAAGCCACAAAAGCTTTTTCCTGCTCCATTTTTCTTCATAGGGAATACCCGCCAGAATGCAGGCCTCCGTCAGATTCGGCGTAACGATATCCGCAAGCGGAATCAGTTCCCGCATCTTCAGGCAGGTCTCCATGGAGTAAGTCGGATACATTTTCCCATAGTCCCCCATCACGGGATCCACGATCACCACCGTATCCTTCTCCTTAAAATCCCTCAAAAAATCCGAGACGATGGCAATCTGTTCCGGGGAGCCCAGAAATCCCGTGCAGATTCCCTGAAAATGGAGTTCCAGCTTTCTCCACTCATCCATATAGGGACGCATTTTATCCGTAAAGTCCTCCAGAAAGAAGGATGCAAACCCTGTATGGTTGGAAAATATGGTGGTCGGCACAAAACAGCACTGTATTTTCATGGCGGAAATGATCGGCAGTTCCACGGCGATGGAACACCTGCCGAACCCGGATAAGTCGTTGATGACCGCTAATTTTTTCTGACTGTCTCGAATTTTTCCCATGATGTCTCCTCTGTGTTGCAGTATTGCTCATATATTATACCTATCACAGACTAAAAATGCAATCCGGATTTTCACCTTATCAAAACAGCAAAGCCCAAAAGCTGAACTGTCACACCTTATTCATTTTACGGTAATATTTTTATTGCCTCAGAAAAGAAACCGGGTTATACTACTTCATAACTATTCTGAAAGGATGGCGGTATGATTCATGAACGTTTTAGGGATCATTGCGGAGTTTAATCCTCTGCATACAGGACATGAATATCTGATCGAAAAGCTGCGCCGGGAAACCGGGGCAGACTTTTGTATTGTTGTGATGAGCGGAGATTATGTACAGCGCGGCGAACCGGCCTTTTTTTCGAAAACTCTGCGGACACAAGCCGCCCTTTTATCCGGCGCCGATCTGGTGTTAGAACTGCCACTCTCCGTCTCCACAGGCAGTGCGGAATATTTTGCGGAAGGCGCCGTCTCTTTACTGGATCATCTGGGATGCGTGACGCATCTCGGTTTCGGCAGTGAGAGCGGCGATATCCTCGGCTTTCAGCTTGCCGGAAAGCTCCTCTCTGAGGAACCGGAAGATTACCGTCGTCTTTTACAGAGTAATCTGAAAGTCGGCATGAATTTTCCAAAGGCAAGATATGAAGCGCTGTCGACTTATCTGTCGCTGCCGCAACGATCAAAAGAGGATCATTGCGGCGTACAGGACGGCACGGCATGGTATCCATCTTCCCTTAAGGAACCGGCATCAGAAAACTCCATTTTTTCACCGGAGAATCTCTCCGGCATCCTCTCTCTTCTTGAGAGCCCTAACAATATCCTCGGGGTGGAATACTGCAAAGCCCTGCATAAAATGCGCTCTTCCATAAAGCCGGTCACTGTGAAGCGTCTCGGTGCAGGGTACCATGACAGTCTTACCGGCTCAGATCGAGGATGCGCGGCAGATAATTCCGCCAACTTCCGGTATGCTTCCGCCTCCGGTCTGCGGAAAGCTTTCCTGTCCGCACAGAACGCATCTTTCTCTGGTGAGGCAGATCCAGGGGAAGCGGGTATCACATCCCTGATGCAGGACTACGTTCCCGCCCCCTGCCGTTCCCTCTATGTGAGGGCACTGCAGGAAAACCGCTATGTCACCTTCGATCAGTTCTTTCTTCCGCTCTATCATATATTGCAGTACAGTGATGTCGAAATTCTTTCCGGCTACCAGGACATCACGGAATCGTTTGCTGCCAGACTGTTAAAGCTTTTCGGAACATGTTCTTCCATGACAGAACTATGTTCCGCTCTGAAAGCCAGGAACCTGACTTCCGCCGGAACAGGCCGCATGCTCCTTCATATTCTGCTCAACCTGAAAAAAGAAGCTGTGGAAGCGGAAAGACAGCAGGGACTTGCTCTCTACGCCCGTATTCTGGGCTTCCGCCAAGAGGCAAAACCCCTGCTGTCCGAGATTGACAGAAACGCCGACATCCCCCTTGTCACCAAAACGGCGGATGCTTCGAGAGTGCTTTCCCCTCTCGCCCTCTCCCAGCTTGAGCGCACAATAAAAGCTTCCGAACTGTACCGGGCCGCAATGCCCGGCGCCAGATCCGAAAGCGAATATGTACAGAATATTATTATTTTATGACTGGCAGACAGTGCCTTCACCGTAAAATCTCCTTAATTTCTGGCACGGTCTTTCCGCTCTCCCGCATGGCGCGTATCCATTCCACCCGCGCCACGCTCTCCTCCCGCCTGTATCTTCTCGTCAGATTCTGTTCCGGCTGCTCAAAGGGCAGCATACCCTCCTCCGTATAAAACTTTAACGTACTGTACCTGCAGCCCGTCAGTCTGGCCAGTTCGCCGATGGTCACATACTCGGAAGTAAGAATCTTTTCCATTGTTCTCTGTCTTGACATAGCTTTTTCTCTTTCTATCGATAGACGGGCTGTAAACTTGCACCCTGTATTGGTATCCTGCCACAGCTGACGGTCTTGGGCCATACACGATAATACGCGTTATCGATCAGCAGAAGCGTCTCCGTACCGCTCTTTACCTCTTCCACATAGTGACCTTTCTCAGTTAAAAATGCTCTCATCATCTGTCTTCTGTCCTTTACAGTCGTTCCAAATACGACAAAGTCCACAAAAATTGCCTGTCTTCTGTCCAAAAAAGGAAACAGCAGATTGATTCCTTCCAGATACGGATTCTGAAACAGTTTCCGCTTTCCCTTCAGAAAAGATTTTACGGTCTGTTCCGCTGTTTTGTGAAATTCCTGTCCCCATATCATACTCACAAAGTCCGCATCTGTCAATTTCCAGGCACCGTTTTGTCCTTCAGGCTGCCCACCGGTTTCCGCTTCCTTTTCTCTGTCGCCTGCCGAAGCATCCTCCGGTTTTTCAGTTTCCATGTTTCGACTGCTCTGCGCACAGAGAGACACTATTCTCTCCTGAATCCTTTCCTGTTCTTTCACAGAAAAAATGTCGTGCAGGCATCCGCTCTCTCTCATCAGCCACAAAAGGCAGACGCATTCTAATGTCACCGGACCATCTTCCAGAATCTCACCGCGCACACTCTCCGTAACAGATAAATAGCAGTCCCTGTCACTTCGATAGGATTTTATTGTAATAGACGCTGTATAATAATTCATATCACACCCCAGCAGATCCGGCACGATCTCCAGTCCGCCATCGGCAAGGAGAAAATTTGACGTTTCTTTTTCCAGCGCCTTTAATTTTTTCCTGTCCATTTTCTTTACTGAGTCAATTCCCGCTTCCAGCTTTCTTTGAAATTCTCCCACTCCAGATAGTTCTGCTGCCCCCTGTCCTTCCTTCTCGCCAAAAAGAATCTCTTCCAGAAGCTGTGCCGCCGCGATGCCCCGCAATGCTGCCCCTTTCGCCATGGAATAATGGCTGCAGGAAAGACCATCCAGACTGATTATTGCAAACTGTTCAGATAGTGCATACTCCTTTTTCATTTTCTTTCCTCCTTATTGTTTTTTCTGTTTGATAAATACTGTTTATTTTATCCCCAATTTTGCAGATTTTACTTTATATCCCGCACTTCTTATGTATTCTCTTTGTTACTTTTTTCTTTTGTTATCACTTATTACTTACTACTTACTATTTAAAAATATCATAAAAAATTCTTCCTGTCAATCTCAAAAACGAAAACAGGAAGAATTCTTTTGCTTTTTACTTATTACTGCTTTTTCACTACCGGAATCCAGACTTCATATTTCGCATTCTGCGGATCAGGATTTAAATATACTTCCACATCCGGCGCATTGCCGTACTCATACCCGGAAGTCGGCAGCCATTCCGTCACGATACGCCGCTCCAGTTCCTGAATGGACTGGTTTGTTCCCTCCCCGGGAAAGATCGCCCAGGTGGCGGCAGGTACCATATATTCCTCCAGATCTTCTCCCGTTTTTTTGGTCGATACCGCAATATAATATCTCCAAAGCTCCGTATCGTTGCAGGTGCTGACGCCCAGCACTCCCATCGGCTCTGTATCCATCATGCCGATCAGTTTCTGCAGTGTACCGTCCATGGCTATCTCCTGCCACTTAGACGGAATGACTGCAAAATTCTTCTCGATATCTTTGTTCAGAGGCACAGACACACCTGTGATGCGAAACGCATCCTTTGTTTCAATTCGATAATTCATCTCTTCCACTCCTTTGACCGTAATCTTGAATTGAATCGGCGGGAAGGATTTTACGGATACGCCCTCATTTTTTACAGCAGAGGGAGCGATCCCATGAACCGACTGGAAAGCTCTATTGAAGGCAGTCGGGGAGCTGTAGCCATATTTGGCGGCCACATCGATAATTTTCCTGTCTTTTCCCTGCAGATCTACCGCGGCAAGGGACATTTTTCTCCTGCGGATATACTCGGACAGCGGCACACCCGCCATATAGGTGAACATCCTCTGAAAATGGTAGGAGGAACAGCAGGCGATCTTTCCCAGTTTATCCATATCGATCCCGTCCGCCAGATGTTCTTCTATATATCCCATCGCTTCGTTTAGTCTCTCGATCCATTCCATCCTGTAAAATCCTCCCGACAGTCTTTATTATAGTCTGTCCTTCCTCCTTTTTCCTCTCAATCTCTGCACAAAAAAGAGAGATTTTCAACTACCCTTTCGATTTATTATTACCGAACGCCGCCAAACTCCACCAGGCATCTCTTTTTGCAGAAAGCGATTCCGTATTTTAAAATATGCATAGCGCCCTCCTCTAAAAGCCTCTCCTCATACCTTTTTTCATCAATCTGTGATAATGCTTTCCGACAGGCCACCTCCGGATCCGCTTCGCTCGCGCCTGCATTGCAGGCGCTGTGCTCCTGTAGCGGCACTTGCAAAACAGTGCCTCAGTTTTTGAAACTGTGGATCGGGGCGGGGATCCTGCCGCCTCTGTCCACAAAACGCTCGCATCCGAAACCATTCACCGGCATGATCGGCGCATGGCCGAGCAGTCCGCCGAACTCCACATTCTCACCCACACCCTTCCCGATCACGGGAATGATCCGGACCGCCGTGGTCTTCTGGTTCACCATGCCGATGGCCATCTCATCCGCGATAATGCCTGCAATCGTCGTCGCCTTCGTATCCCCGGGCACGGCAATCATATCAAGCCCCACGGAGCAGACACAGGTCATCGCTTCCAGTTTCTCAAGCGTCAGCGCCCCGGCCTGCACCGCGTCGATCATCCCCTGATCCTCGCTCACCGGGATAAATGCGCCGGAAAGTCCTCCCACGTAGGAAGATGCCATCACACCGCCCTTTTTTACCTGATCGTTGAGCAGCGCGAGGGCCGCCGTCGTCCCAGGCGCTCCCGCCCGTTCCAGACCGATCTCACAGAGAATATCCGCCACGGAGTCCCCGATTGCCGGTGTCGGCGCAAGGGACAGATCCACAATGCCAAAGGGCACCTGCAGTCGTCTGGATGCCTCCTTTGCCACAAGCTGTCCCACTCTCGTCACTTTGAAGGCTGTCTTCTTGATCGTCTCACAAAGCACTTCAAAACTTTCTCCCCGCACTTTCTCCAGAGCCGTCTTCACAACGCCCGGGCCGCTGACGCCGACATTGATAATCTCATCGGCCTCCGTTACGCCGTGAAAAGCCCCGGCCATAAACGGATTATCGTCCGGTGCGTTGCAAAATACCACCAACTTCGTACAGCCCATGGAATCCTGTTCCTTTGTCAGTTCTGCGGCCTTTCTGATGATATCTCCCATCATGCGTACCGCATCCATATTGATACCGGTACGGGTGGAACCCAGATTGACGCTGCTGCACACCCGCTCCGTGCAGGCAAGCGCCTCCGGAATGGATTTCATCAGCAGCCTGTCCGCTTTCGTCATCCCTTTTGCCACAAGAGCGGAGTACCCGCCGATAAAATTGACTCCCACCTCTTTTGCCGCCCGGTCAAGCACCTTCGCTATGGAAACAAAATCCTCAGGCGTTTTGCAGCAGGCGCCGCCCACCAGTGCGATGGGAGTAAGGGATATCCGCTTATTGACAATGGGAATTCCAAACTCTTTTGAGATCTCCTCGCCGGTCTCCACCAGCTTCCCCGCCTTTTCTTTGATCTTCCGATAGATTTTTTCCCTGCATTTCTCCAGATCCGCATCGATACAGTCCAAAAGGCTGATGCCAAGCGTGATCGTGCGGACATCCAGATTCTCCTTATCTATCATTTCATTGGTCTCTGCCACTTCAAAAAAATTGATCATGTTACCTCCTTTTACTCCGCAGTGTAAACTTGCTCACGGGCTTCGCCCTATGCAGTCGTAATCTGAAAAAATTGTCAGCAAGCTGCCATTTTTTCATCTTTCATCTGCGCACTGCTCATTGCCTTCGTGAGTATCAGATCCGGTGCATCATATCAAAGATCTCTTCCTTCTGACACTTGATGACCACACCGATCTCCTCACCCAGTTCTTTCAGTTCCTCCGATATCTCCGCCGATTTTTTGGATGCGCCCGCGGTATCCACGATCATCATCATATTAAAGTACCCCTGCACGATCGTCTGGGAAATATCCAGAATATTGATGCCGTTGTCCGCCAGATAAGTGCATACTTTCGCAATGATGCCCACTGTGTCTTTTCCTACTACTGTGATGATTGTTTTTTTCATAATGATTCTCCTGTTTACTCTTCTATTTGTTTATCATTTCTTCAAAAAATCACTGAACTCCTTCAGTTCCTTCTTTTTCTCTTCGGAAAGATGATTAAATTCGACATCTTGAATCGCCCCTTCCAGCGCATATAAATGTACCAGACAAACCTGAGGATACGCCTCTTTCAATCTGAAAAACGCCTGTTTTGCACCCAGCCTGGCTAGTTTTTCCGGTGAATCGATCCCCACTGATGCCAGCTTTTTCGCCATCTCATCACCAATATTTGCCATGGATTTCAATTCTGCCATTGCCTGACTTCCTTTTCCCTTTCACAAATCCTTTTTCTTTGCAGTAACAGTTTGATGCCTAATACAGACACAAAACCACCAAGCAGAATAAAGGACAACCATAAAATATCCCAATATCCTGATTTCACATCAAACATCCATAATAAAAGCTTATTCCAGAATTCCAATTCAGCCGCGACAGCAAATAAATCAAACAGCACATAAATACCGCCAAATAAATAGATCCATCTCCACCAATAATTATTGCGCAGATTCTTTATAAATGTAAGGATCCCCAAAATACATAGTGCCGCCAGTGTTCCCATCAGCACGAAATAAAACAGGCCTCTGTTCTCCAACACACCAATCCAAAACCCTGTATAAGCACTTCTATCTATCAATCCCCATAATATATGCAAGTGAAATAAACCAAACGCCATAAAAAACCACGGCTCCCATGCCAGTATCCTTTTATCCATCTATCGCCTTTTGCTTTCTTCCGGAAGGAGCTATTGTTTACCAAAGTCAGCAGCAATCATTCACGTCCTGCCAGTCCGGGCTACAGCCCGCAGAATGACCATCGCCCCTCCCGGCACTCCTGGGCATTATCAACCATCCATTTGCCGTCAACCAGACGCATTAAATAACGATAATAGAAAATTCCATCTTCTGCATAAAGCCAGAATTTTCTTTTCGTAACCCGCTCACCGACAATCAAATGATAATCCGTATAAGTTCCGCCGTTTTGCCAGAAAAGATGGACAGGACGCCAACCAGGACGGGGAGACCAACTCACTTGTCTGGCAAACAGCGCATCAATATCCGCCTGATTGCCGCAGCCTTTTTGTTCTGCCATCCGCTCCCAACGGTTCATATTGTCAAAGAATTCCTGTAGCGCATGGACAGAATCCCGCAATTCCGGGCTGTCCAGCGAGATTCTGTTCTTCATGATTTTGTAGGTACGGGCATCCTCATAAGCCTTGCGTTCCACCTCTGTAAACAGCCCCGCCAGCCCTTCTTCATCATGCCTGTCGGTATCGCTGACTCTCAACTTATCCCTCCAGGAAATTGCCAGCAGTCCCTCGGGGGTAACATGATGACAGGCTGCTATGTAGATATTCTCCAGCCTTCCAATCTGCGCAGCCTGGGCCAGTCCCTCATCATCCAGAGCGGTTCGCTGCAAAAACAAATTTTTAAGCGGGAGGTCTTTTAACAGTTCCAACCCATGTCCGGCAATCTGTCTGCCTCGCAGCAGAGCCAATGTATTCAACCTGGGAATCCGTGCCAGAATGGAAAAGCATTCATCCCCAAACGGGGCATCATCCAAATAGACCTGCTGAAGTTTCGGGCATTGCCTGACAGCCTCCTCAAGTGTCTCCAAATTCAGCGGTGCTTCTACTCGTTTTGTTCCGTTGCAGAGGTAGGCATCGTCCCGATATTCCAGCATATTAGTATTGAGAGGAAATTCCATCATACCGTTTTTTCTCCTTCCACGCGCTTTTCCGATATCTTCCAGAGATGCGTCATGAATAAATTATTCAAATAAACACACTGCTTTCTGCTCATATCGCTGCTTGAAATGCAGCCGTTCAATCCCCAAAAGAGAGAACTATTCTAAATACAGATCACTTCCGACACCTCACTGCGCTTCGCCACATATAACGGAAAATCCCCGCCCTTGTATGGCAGTTCCGACATCGTAACCTCAGCCCGCACGGTCTCATAGGCGAGTTCCGGCAGATTGTTTTCCTTGCTCAGATGGGAGAGCACGATTGCTTTCAGATTATCATGCAGTATCCTGCATAACAGTTTCCCGGACGCCTCGTTGGAGAGATGCCCTCTCTCCCCCAGTATTCTCTGCTTGAGAGGATAAGGATAAGGCCCTACCTGCAGCATGTTCACATCATGATTTGCCTCCAAAAACAGGATATCCATTCCCTTTAAATGTTCCACGATATAATCATTGTAAACGCCGAGGTCTGTCACCACGGCGCCTTTCTGTTTTCCGTAACTGATCTTGTAGCCCACCGGCTGCGCCGCATCATGGCTGATCCGGATCGGTGTCACAGTCATATCTTTCACGATGTATTTCTGATCCGGTTTCACTGTCTGAAATAACGCCTCATCCACATCGCCTATACGGTGATCCGCCAGAATCCCCCTTTTTGTCCCCTCCGTACAATAGATCGGAATCTGGTATTTTCTGGAAAGTACACCCAGCCCCTGGATATGATCCGCATGTTCGTGGGTGATAAAGATCCCGTCGATGTCCTGCATGGACAGCTCCAACTCCCTTAAGCCTTTCTCTGTTCTCTTCCCGCTGATGCCGGTATCGATCAGCAGATGTGTGGTATCTGATCCCACATAAATACAATTGCCGCTGCTCCCGCTGGCAATACTGCACATTCTCATTCGTGTTCCTCAAGCTTCCTGTTTTTTCATTCTGTTTCCGGAAAACCGCGATATCTCTTTTTTCTGCCTTGTTCCTGCAGCTGACAATCTTCAGATATCCCTCTTATCTCCGCTCTGTTTCCACAATCGCAGCCCAAAGATATCTCTCTCATCCATCACTGTCCTGCCGCAGGCTCACAGTGCCGATCCCTGATTCTCCCAGCGGATCTCCAGCACATCGCCTTCTTTTAACACCTGCAGATGCTGCGCCTGCTCTCCGTTGATCGTTGTCACAAGGGCTCCCTTCGGGCTGGACAGATCAAACTCAATAAAATTAAAGATATCTACAAAGACATACTCCATCTTCCCGGTCAACACTACCGGATATCCATTGACCATCACAGTCATCGGATTGGAGATCACTTCCTTTACTGTTTCTTTCTCCGCTTCCTGTTCTACGGCTGTCTCCTCATCGTCCCCGGCCTCTTCCCAGTCCGCATCCTCCTCGTCTTCTTCTGTCGGAACGCCTGCTGTCTCATACATACTCCGGCGCTTCTCTTCCTCTCTCGCCCGCAGCTTTTCGGCCTCCGCCGCCTCCAGCTCGGATCTGTCCACAAAACTCACCAGATAATTCTCATAAACCTTCGTCTCCCGATCCGCCAGTTTATGATTGACTAAAATCACTTTGTCTTCCGGCAGCAATATATCCATAAATTCCAGAAGCTGAGCCACCGTACAGTAATCCAACACCTCAATATCATCCCCCGGCTGGATTTTATAGGAAGGAAGCTGATATACGCCGTTTACCCGGGCATACTTCGTCACATTGATCCGTTTCTCCTGCACCTGTACGGAGATAATATCCCGAAATTCCGGCAGGGAGCTGATCATCATACTGCCCGGTGCCCCCTCTGTGGATTCCTTCACCCGGATCACATCGTTTTCATGAATCGGCGCGTAGATATTAGCTTCTCTGCCGCCGATCTTAATAACAGCCGCCTCACCGAGCTGCCCTTTTACACTCCTTGCCTTCCTGTTGACCGTAAAACGCAGCTCCTTTCCTCTGCGCGGAAACAGCAGTTCATTGGAAAAATCCGCCTGCATCGCCGCGTCTACCACGGAAAGCTTATCGTTATCGTACAGTTTGATCCGTTTCTCATTAAAGGTAACAATAATGAAGTTATTATTCTGTTCATAATAATTCAGACAGATGCCGAGAGGCGTCACCAGTGTGGAATCCTTCTTCACCTCCTCGGAGAAGATAATATTTCCCATCACTTCCTCGCCGCGCAGCACAGAGCGCTGGCTCTGAATGCCGATCTTCTCCGCCAGCTTATCCGTATAACCGGGAATCTTCCCGCCGCCGCCTACCACAAAAACCGCACTGACCGGCTTACCTCCGTTCAGTTCCAGTATCTTTTCTGCGGCTTCTCCCGCCAGCCTGTCAATCGCCGGTTCCAACACTTTCAATAAATCCGCACTTTTTATCGTCTGCGGCAGTCCGATAATGTCCTGATACGTAACCTCTTCGCCTTCTCCAAGTCCTCTCTTGATGGCCTCCGCCCCGGCGAAATCCACCAGACACTCCTTCGCGATAATTTCCGTCAGGGAATCCCCTGCAAGGGGGATCATGCCGTAAGCAGTAATACTGCCGTCCTCCGTAATACAGATGTCAGAGGTTCCCGCTCCCACATCCACTAACGCCAGATTTAACATCCTGTAATTTTTCGGGATCGCAACCTGGATCGCGGCAATCGGCTCTAACGTCAGGCTTGCCACCCGCAGTCCCGCAAGCTCCACCGCCTTATACAACCCGTCGATCACATCCTCGGGCAAAAAAGTGGCGATCAGATCCGCGCCGATATTTCCTGCTTTATGCCCTTCCGGGTTGCCGATCGGGTATTTATTCATATAATAGCGGATCACAGAATTTCCCACACAGTAGAAGGACATGGCGGCATCCTCCTCCGAGGTAAACTCTTCATAGGCTTTCTCGATGGCCATGGAGCGCAGATTATAGATATCTTCCACTGTGACTTCCCTGCTCTCCTGGAATTCCAGTTCGCTTTTTACCGTCACTGTCCGAAGCACACGTCCTGCTGCCGCAATACAGACTTCCGTCAGCTCCATCCCCGTTTCTTTTTCCAGTTCTTCCTTCACTTCCGTGATGGTCTCACTCACCAGCCCGATATCATGGATCTGTCCGTCCAGCATGGATCTGGTCTCATGTTCCTTGATCCGCTGCGCAAGACAGTAAAACTCGTCGCCCTTTTTATACCCCACCGTACCCACGATGCTTCTGGTTCCTATGTCCAGCCCGAAGACTGTTTTTCCCGATATCTTTTTTACCTTTGCCACTGATAAGCCTCCAATACTTGATCGATCTGCCTGATACTCTCTGAGAGGGAGCCGCTGTTGTTGATCACCACCTGACAGTTTTTCCGAAACTCTTCCTCCGCAAGCTGCTTTGCCATGATCGCCGTTATTTTTTCCGCACTGTACCCCCTGGAATGCGCAAGACGCTCCCGCCGCACCCTCTCATCCGCATAAATATACCACATCTCATCACATATTTTATCGAATCCATTCTCAATTAGCAATGCCGCTTCCACAAAAAACAGAACAATTTCCCTGTTTTTTTTCGCCTCCTCTATCCGGCGCAAAATTTCCGCCGTCACAGCCGGATGAATCAGTCCGTTTACCTTCTCCAAAAGCGCGGCATCTCCGAAAATTTTGTCCGCCATCGCCGTTTTGATAATGCTTCCGTCCCCGTCTAAAATATCCTCTCCCAGCAGTTTTATCAAAGGCGCATAGCACACGCCCCCCGGCTCCTGCAGTTCTTTCGCCAAATCATCCGCCAGAAGGATCTCACAGGAATACTTCTCTTTTATGTAAGACAACAATTCCGATTTTCCGCTGCCCACGCCGCCGGTAATACCGATTGTTTTCATCGCTATTTCCTCTTTCCTCTATAAAAGTAAATATTTCTTTTTATTCTCCTGTTCTTCCGCAGTTTTTCACAGATACCTGCAAAATATAAAATGGCCTTTTCTTTCGTCTTGCTGCGATTCTCCCGTATTTGCCCAAAGGAACATTGTTTCGTCTTATCTCTATATTTCCCCGTTCACTGCCTCCGAGATATCTTCCAGGGTAAACCGAATCACTTTCGCCAGTTCTTCCGGCGCAATCTCGATCTGATACCCGATCTTCCCGCCGCTCACCATAATAGTCTGCTGCTTCTCGGCACTGCGGTCAATAAACGTCTTAAAAAACTTCTTCATCCCGATAGGAGAACAGCCTCCGTGAATATAGCCGGTGAGCGGCAGCAACTCCTTTGATTTTATCATACTGACACTCTTCTCTCCCGCCACGTTCGCCGCTTTCTTTAAGTTCAACTCCTTATTCACCGGCACTACAAAGACATAGTGCTCCCCCGATTTTCCGACTGTCACCAAGGTCTTAAAGACCGCCTCCGGATTTTCCCCCAGAACTTCGGCAACTTCCATGCCGCTCACCGCTCCGGAATCCACGTAATGATGGATTGAAAACGGAATCTTTTTCTGTTCCAATAATCGGATCGCATTAGTTTTTATTTCTGATTTTTTCATTCTGCTCCTATATCGTCCGCTATATTACCTGTTTTTGCTTTTCCATACTCCTCAAAGTATTTTATGATCATCTTAATCATATCCCCTGTTTCTGATTATCAGAAATCCTCATTTCGGCATATATTTATCTACTTCCGATGCCTCTTCCCGGTCACCTCTTCCACCGTAAGCTTCATCACAGTAGTCCGCTCAGCCACTTCCTGCCGAAACGGAAACTCCCCCTCATGGTACTGCCTCATCAGGGCGCGCAGCGCTTCCTGTTTCTCCTCCCCCTCGACGATCTCCATTCTGCCTCTTCCCACGACGCTTTCATATCCCATCGTACACCGACACCCCTCTTTGTCCACGATCAGTTCATGGGAACAGTCCATCTCAAAGGAAGCTCTGTTATCCTGCCTGATCAGTTCAAGCTTCTTTCCCTCTCCTGCCCCATGAAAGTAAAGGGTGATCTGTTCCCCCTCGGTTTTCATGCCGAAATTTAACGGAATCATATAAGGATAACCCGCATCATGCAACGCGATCCGACATACGTCGCACTTTTTTATCACTTCAACTATTTCAGTAAAATCCCTGATTTCTCTGTCGTTTCGTCTCATTGACCTTCCTCTGCATTTCTCCGGATAAATTATTTTTGTTTCCTGTTTCCTCTTCCCACGGAATTCCATCACCATTTTCCCGCGGAAAAGAATGCTGACTTTTTCTGTCACAGCCTTCTCTCATTTTCAAAAAATGTTTTCTTCAGGGCAATTTCTGTGGGAATCACCGAACCAATCAATAAAACAGTCTGTACCGTGCAGAGAATTCCCCCCATGATTCCAATAGTATCCTCCGAAGAATGCATAAACGGAATCTGCACCAGTACGGAAAACAGAAACATTACCCAGCCGATCCTCCACCACAACCTGCCGCAATACTCATTCGCAAATTTCCACGTCTCCACATTTTTCATGGAACGCCTGGAACGATACCCCACCAGTCCGTTAATCTTCTCAGGCGCCTGCTTCCGCATAATCCATCCACAGATCAAAAACGCTATCGGCACCAACAGATCGCATACAAACATAAACCACCAGAACCACATAATATACACCATCCCTTCGCCTTTTCAACTCTGCCAGACAATCCCTTCCGTCAGTGCGCATCATACCAGTTATCCCCGGTATTTAAATCGATCTCCAGCTCCACCGCCAGCTTTGCCGCCTGCTTCATCTCCGTACTCAGAATCTCCCGCACCTGTTCGACCTCCTCCACCGCGGTCTCCACCAGCAGTTCATCATGCACCTGTAAAATCAGTCTCGAACGAAAGCCCTCCTTCCGCAGTCTTTCATCCACCCGCACCATGGCGATCTTAATGATATCCGCCGCTGTTCCCTGGATCGGCGCATTCATGGCCACGCGCTCCCCGAAGGAACGCTGCATAAAATTCCCCGAAGTAAGCTCCGGTATGGGACGCCTTCTGCCAAACATCGTCACAGAACAGCCCTTTTCCTTTGCGTCTCTCACACAGTTATCCAAAAATACCTTGATCCCCGGATAGGTCTCAAAATATTTTTCGATATACTCCGCCGCCTCCTTTTTCGAGATACTAAGATCCTGACTCAGCCCAAAGGAACTGATTCCATACACGATGCCGAAATTCACTGCCTTCGCATTCCTTCTCTGCAGGGGCGTCACCTCCTCCTGGGGGATATGGAATACCTTCGCCGCCGTGATCCTGTGAATATCCGCCTCCTGCCTGTAGGCATCGATCAGCTGCTCATCGCCAGACATGGACGCCAGTACCCGCAGCTCGATCTGGGAGTAATCCGCATCCATCAACACGAACCCCTCCTTCGGTACAAAGACCTTGCGGATCCGCCGTCCCAGCTCCATCCGCATCGGAATATTCTGCAGATTCGGCTCCGTGGAGCTGAGCCGCCCGGTGGCGGTGATGGTCTGGTTGAAGGTGGTGTGGATCCGCTTATCCGCCCCGATATAAACCGCCAGCCCATCCGCGTAGGTGGACTTTAATTTTGTCAGTGTCCGATACTCTAAAATCTCGCCTACGATCGGATGTTCCGGCGCCAGCTTCTCCAACACATCCGCCGCCGTGGAATAGCCTGTCTTCGTCTTTTTGCCGCCGGGCAGCTTCATCGCTCCGAACAGCACCTCTCCCAACTGTTTCGGGGAATTGATATTAAACTGCGTACCCGCTTTCTCCCAGATCGATCCTTCCAGTTCTTTGATCCTGTCTATCAAAGCGTCGCCGTACTCTTTCAGTTCCTGGGGTTTCACCAAAACACCTTCTTTTTCCATGTGGTACAGCACTTTGGATAAAGGCATCTCAATCTCTTCAAACAGAGAAAACTGATTCGTCTCTCTCAGTTTTTTCTCTAATACCGGTCTGCTCTCCGATAAAATATTCGCCAGACCACACAGATACCGCACAAAATCTTCTCTCTGTTCCCGCAATGCTTCCGCCGGTTTCTTTTTTCCGAAAAGCTGCCCGTAGGAAGCGATACTCTTTCCCAAATGCTCCCCTGCTATATCCTCTATCTGATAATCGCTCTTTAATGGATTCAACAGATATGCCGCGATCAGCACATCAAAAAGCTTCTCTGTCTCCATTTCATCTCCCAGATGCACATAATAATCCTTCATCTGAAATCCCGTGAGACAAACGCCCTTCTCGCAGAGCATTTTCATTTTTTCCCACAAAAAGGCCGATGTGATTTCCTGCCGTTTCTTTTCCTTCCCATCCCCGAAACTGATAAATGCCGCATCCGCGCCGGGCACGGATAAAGCTGCGCAGAGTAACGGTTCCTCCGTATTCTCCTCCTGTGTGGAAAAGAAACTGAGCTGTTCATTCTCCTCGGGTTCCCGCTTCTGTCCCATATAAAAAAGCAGTGCCGCCTCTTTTTTCTCCTCCGCCTTTGTCAGAAGCTTCTCCAGTTCTTTCTGTTTCTGCAGCTCAGAAAAACGGATCTCCTGTTTTCCTTTCTCCCTGTCAAACCTGTTCAGCAGATTTTTAAAGGAAAGCTTCCGGAACAGTTCATAAGCCTCATCCGTATAAAAATCTCCGATCGCCGCATCCTCATAGGAAAACGGAAATTCGCCGTTTACATTGATCGTGGCAAGCTTCAAACTCAGATCCGCCAGATCTCTGTTCGCCGCAAGGGACTCTCTGATACTCTTTTTGGAGATCTCCTCCAGATGGGCATATATATTTTCCAGTGAACCATAAGTCACCATCAGGTCTTTAGCTGTCTTTTCCCCTACCTTCGGCACACCCGGTATATTATCTGCCGAATCTCCCATCAACGCCTTCAACTCGATAAACTGAAGGGGCGTCACCTGATAGGCGGCCTCCACGTCCTTCGCATAATAGTCTTCCACCTCGGTACGGCCGCCCTTCGTTTTGGGGATCCGTATTTTGATATGATCGCCGGCAATCTGCAATAAATCCCTGTCCCCGGAGATCAATGCCACCTCCATACCGTCCTTCTCCGCCTGTTTCGCCAAGGTCCCGAGAATATCGTCGGCCTCCAGCCCCGGCTTTTCAATGGTCAGAATCCCCATGGCCCGCAGCACCTGTTTGAGTAACGGAACCTGCTCCCTTAACTCTTCCGGCATGGGTTTTCTGGTCCCTTTATACGCCGCATACATCTCATGGCGGAAAGTCGGAGCATGTACATCAAAGGCCACCGCCAGATAGTCCGCATTTTCCTCCTCCAATACCTTAAACAGGATCGTCAGAAAGCCATACACCCCTCCCGTATGCTGTCCTGCAGCGTTAGTCAAGTCCGGAAGTCCGTAAAAAGCCCTGTTCAAAATACTGTGTCCGTCTATCAATACTATTTTTTCTGCCATCTCAATAACCAAGCCCTTTCTACATCCTGCCGCCTTTTCTTCCTGCCTTTCAGGCACTGCGCAGACTCAAAACCGCCTGCGAAAAATTTATCTCTGCCCCCTGTGCAGTCTGCATTTCCTTATCCGAGAAAATAAAGAAGAAGCAGCGCCGCGCCGAGTATGGCTGCCGCTATCCCGACGCAGGCCAAAACAAACGCGCTGTGTCTGAAGAAACGGTACACCTGCACTCTTTTTGCCGCCTCCTCCAGCGCAATATTCAGTTCCTGCTGTAAATCAAAAGTATTTCCGGCTTCCAGGCTGTTTAAACCAACCTCCACCAGAAACTGTATGGATAGTTCCTCCTTGCAGCTTTCACATTCATCAATATGTTCCATAAATTGCTCCAGCTCCCGGAAAGACAGTTCATCCGCAATAAATGACGGAATCATTTTTGTCGCTCTGTTGCACTGGAGTTTTTCTGTCTGTTTTCTCATCACGCACCTCTGGATGCCCGTATGTAATCGGGCAGGGAAGACTTTCTCTGCTCGCCGCACGGGGAGCCCGTAACTCTACTGACACACTGCCTCCGGGCGCCCCTGCGCATAAAAAGGCGAAAAGCGGTAGTTTCGCTGTTTCGCCTTCCGAATCAAAGTTTTCTCAAAGTACCGACCGCCCGATCAGCGATCAGAAGTTCTCCATGTTCCTGCAGATGATCGTACAAATGCCCCGGCTCCGCGATCACTCTGCCGTAATCAAAAGCCACCGCCGTCAGCAAATTAAAATGATATTCCGAGATCCGATATCTGTCCACGATCAGATAATAATTTTCCTTCTCTTTATACAGATGGCTCTTTACAGGTTGTTTCAGGCCCACTGCACGACAAAAAGACATGACATCCCGCAGCGAAGCAAAACCGTACATACGGAAAAGCTCTTTCCGTTCCTTCTGCTCTCCGGCTTCCCCCGGCACACTTTTCGCCGGAACCTGCTTCTGCTGTGTCTCGGGCGCGTCCTTCTGCCTATCCCCAAATATTCTTCCGATCTCCTGCAGAATATGACTTTCCGCCAGTTCCTTTAAATATTTCAGAACCTGCTCCCGCACCTGCTTTTCGTTGCCGTTGCCGAAAGTAATGGAAATGCGCCTGTCACTCAGCACCTCCAGACGCATGGAGACGATCCCTTTGTCGTTCTCATATCCGAGTTCATCTCTCGCCTCGGAAACTATGTACTGTAAAAACTCATCTGACCGCCCCGAATGACTTAAAAACTCATCCAGATTCAGCCCAAAGTTTTCCATGTCCTCTTCTGTGACGATACAGCGTATCGTATTTTCATCAATTCTTTTATATTCCATAGACATCACCTACTTTTTTACTATGCCTATTTTATATGATTTATGCCTTTTTGTAAAGCACTCATCCTGCAAAGGCGCAAAACGGTCCCGCAGAGATCGTTGTCACCCTGCCGTTCTCCTCCAGAAAAGTCACGCATATATTGCCAAACCCCTCTCCGGTAATCAGACAATTCTCCACTTCCCCATAAGGTGAAGCGTAAAAACCGTAAGCTTTCAGCTTTTTCCAGGCGGCGTCCACGCTGAGACCGGGATAAATTCCAAAAATTGTCACATCTCCCACTTTTTCCTTCTCATATCCGAGATAACCTGCATTTAATTCCGTAAAAGAAAAAATCTCTTTGCCGTCAACCACACCGACCGTATACTCCTCACCATCAGGGTAAGGCTGTTCGATCACCACCTCATATGATTCTGTGAGCAATTTCTTCGACGCATCTAGAAAATATTCCTCCTCATTCTTCAGAATAAGCAGTCCCAGATCTGTCTCCGTATCCGTGCGGCCGATGTTTGCATAGTCAGCTAACATCGATAGATAATGCGCTGTAAAATCTGCAAAGGAGACATACTCCAGGGGCTCTCTGTCAATCTGAATTTCATCCGCCCCCGCCATGATCTCCTGATACCATTCTTCGTAATCTGCTTTATTATGACAGTACTCCTCGTAATCATAGGAGATGGCATCCGGACTCCCTGTCTGAATATTGTAGAGGATCCCGTCACCGTCAACATCCAGCTCCTCCGGGAATGGCTTGCTTTCATCTGCATCAAAGAACTCCGACCAACTCCTGCCCCAGGTGTCCACATAGCCGATCCATTCATAGGCATCCTGCTCTGCCTGATAGCGGTAGAGATCAATCGGCCAAAAATCCATCCCTCTGCTGTGATTGTGGGATGCCTGTGCACTTATGACACCATTGTCAAAATATGCAATGGAAGGAAATTGCAGAAATTCCTGCCGCAACTGTTCCGTCTTCGGATCATAGTCGTAGATCACCTCAAACATCCCCGCCATGGAGGCGTTTGCGTAGCTGATAATCAGTTCCTCCCTGCCGTCCCCGTCGATATCCGTCACGGCAAAGCTGTTGTCCCGCATCTCGCCGAATCCGCCTTCCAGGGAACTGGTGTCAACCTCCATATCGGGAAGCCGCCACGCCGCGGTAAGTTCTGAGAGCACCCCGCTGTAATAATGTCTGATCTGCGCCGCCTGCAAAGCTTCCGCTTCTTCCGCCGAAAGCTCTCTCTCCTGCACTTCCACGGACGCTTCCTCCGTCTCTTCCGCATCCTCAGGTGTCTCCTTTTCCGTCACTGTGACAGTCTGCTCCTGCTCCGGATCATCCGCCGCCGCATCGCCCGTGCCGCCGCAGGCTGTCAACGCCATGATGCAGGCGCACAGCGAAATACCTGCCAACGTTTTATAAAGATTCTTCCTCATATCAACGCTCTCCTTTTATCCTCACATTTCCTGTTTTCTCTGTTCTTCTGACACGACAAACGCTGACTGGATATCGCAACGCCTTCTTCATTTACTTTCCACAGGATCAGTATAGCATGTTTAACGCAAAATAGCATTACAACCCGAAAATTTTTTACAAATATTCCTGCTTAAATCCCCCAGACACCTCTATCCTTTTCAAATCTATATAAGTCTAGCATATTTCAGAACTTAATCTAACGTATTTCAATTGACCAATCCTGTTCCCAAGCGTTTTTGAGGAGAGTAAGCACAAAAGAAAAATTTAAAAATCTGATTCAAAAACCGCTTGATGCAATTAAGTCATTAGTTGTATCCTTTGATCCCAATGACAATACCTTTTCTCTGTCCATGCAGGAAAAAGAATTATATAAATCCATCAATCTAACGCAAAGCCTTACGGAAGTATTTGTGACAATCGGAGAAACCGCATATAAATCGGAAGTGCCGATCTGCTTTTTTATTGATGAAATACAATATATGAAGTCAGAAGAACTGGGAGCCTTGATCGCCGCATTGCATCGCACCAACCAACTGGGATATCCCGTTATGGTGATAGGCGCCTGACTACCCAAAATATACAAAATGCTATCCGATGAAAAATCATATTCCGAAAGGCTTTTTCTGTACAAGGAAGTCGGTTCCCTGACAGAGGATCAATCCCAAAAGGCCATCGAGGAACCGGCCAAAAAGTTTGGAACATCTTATACAAAAGAAGCTCTTGATAAAATCATAAGCGTAACAAAGGGATATCCTTTTTTTATTCAGCAGTTATGCCAGATTGCCTATGGCAGTACAAACAATAAAATAATTGATATGGATACTATCGAAAATATTATTCCTGAATTTTTCAGGATATTGGACACGGGATTTTTTAAAGTCCGATATGAACGATGTTCTGACGGTGATAAAAAATTTATATTTGCCATGGTAAAATGTGACGAACTGCCCTGCACCATCTCAAATATTGCCAGACAATTGGACATAAAGGTGAAAACGATCTCTCCCACACGGGCTCAGCTGATCAATAAAGGCATTATATATCCCGCCAGACACTCTGAGCTGGATTTCACCGTACCGGAATTCAGCGGATTTATTCAAAGATCTGAAATGCGGATTCCGGCTGAACCGAAAGTGTCTTTGAGTATCCTCCGGCTGTCAGGCAGGCTCCTATAATAACCGCTCCCAGCGCCGCGCCGATTTTCGAGACAAATCCGCTGCAGGATGCTATCACGCCGTCAATGGCGACACCGTTTTTCCACTCCGAATATTTCATGCACTGGACGGACATCACCGTAGAAAGCATACTGAACGGAGCCGTTCCGAGAGCATTTGCGATAATGTACAGGGACAATGTCCCCAAATTAGTCGGTGCGGCATAGAGGACTCCCATTCCGACTGCGCCAAACAGCATACTGTAACTGATAAAACGCTTCATTCCCAGTTTTCTCGAAACCACAGGGATCAAAGGCATAATAAGCATACTGACCATCCCCAGAGCGCTTGTCGTAGACATTACGCTCACATCTCCGACAATATAAGTGTAATAATATGTTCCCGCTGAAGACGCCATATTAAATACGATCGTCTTGCACAACATTGCCGTAAGAAAGATCAGCAAATATTTATTGTGAATCAAAAGCCCCGGTATCTCCTTCAGCGGAACATTCTTCTGCTTTGTATCAGTCGTTCCCGCATTCTGCGTCTCCGGCAAAAGAAACAATTTCAGCATCCCCATAACTGTACAGGGAACGGCAAAAACCAGCGCTATCATTGTCCAGCCGTTCTTTTGCACGCCGTAATTTGAAATCAGCTGCGGAATCACTATGGCAACCAGCATATTGGCGATTCCCCCGATAAGCCCTGTGATGCCAACCACATCCAGCTGCTCCTCCGAATTAAAGCTCATCTTATAATGCACATTTTCAGAGGCATACAGCATGGTGCGGGATATGGATTCAGACAGATTATAAAAAACAGCGACATATATGACCTTCCCCGCTGTGGACGTACCTGGTACAGAAAAAACAAGCACCGTAAACAGCCACATCAGCAATGTAAAAATGGAATAAGGGCGCGCTTTTCCAATCTTAGTATGAGTTTTATCAATAATCAGCCCTGCAATAATATCCGAAATACCGTCGAATACTCTTGCACTCGCTATGATGGCGCTGACGATTGCCGCAGAAAGCATCACATTTTCTGTCAGATAGAATGTAAGATACCCCATCACCAGGCTTTGTACCCCACTGGAGGTCACATATCCGGTCCATGCAAGCGATCTGGACGGGAAATGTGGTAATCTGTTCTTTTTCGTTTTTGCCTTTTCTCTTTTCATCTTAAGTCTCTCTCCTTCTTTCTTTTCAGTTGAATCATTCCTCTCATACTGCTTCTATCTCCACAGCCGCCTCATCACAGCCGTCCGCCTGAAAAGTCAAAACAATACTTCCCTTTTCTCCGACTCCCCGCACTGCGGCACGAAGGCGTCCCTCATAAAACTTTGCTTTCGTGTCAAAGTAGTTTTCCGTCGAATCAGGAGCTGCACTCCCAAATCCCAGTATCCTTCCCGGTCCATCTATGGAAACTGTCACTTCTTTCTCCGTACCCGGATTCAAATTGCCGTCCTCATCCACCAGACTGATCTCGACATAGCAGATATCTTCGCCGTTCGCCGGAATGGTCTGGTCGTCCGCACATACCAGAAGCTTTGCATTTTCCTTTGCTGTCACAATCGCATCTCTCCCGGCTTCCATGCCGTCTTTATAGACGATCGTTTCTAAAATTCCCGGTTCATACACCGTTTCAAACAGAGCGACACATTTCTTGGTCTCGCCGATTTTCTTTCGCTGGATCAGCCTTCCATTTACATACAGTTCTGCCTCATCCGCATCCGCATACACCTCCGCCGTAACAGGTTTTCCCTCAAATCCTTCCCAGTTCCAGCTTTTCACAGCATCCGTCATTCCCCAGCTTGAAACCCTGCGTTCCATGCCGAAATACTTTGGCGGCTGTACAGACAAATACGGTGCTTTCCGCAATCCCCAGATAATTCCATGCCAATATGACACCGGTCTTCTGTCGCCAATCAGATTGAAATCCCCACAATATGCCGCCTTATACGGGTAGGATGCATAAAAACCCTTTTCAGGTTCCCCATAAGAAACTTTTCCGATTCCCGCTTCTCCCAGATAATCCCAGGCTGTCCACAAAAAATCGCCGATTATATACGGTTTCTTCTCTACAAACTCCCAGTTCACATCCAAATCTTTCGGATATGTTTCAGAACCCACGATCACACGGTTTGGATAGCTGTCCCCTTCCATTTCATATCTTGCCGTTCCATAATTGTAGCCTGCAATATCCACCTGTGAAAATGCGCTCTCCGTCACCCTTCCCGCCGTATCAGTCGTGATGAACTTTCTGATCGTGTCATTCAGATTGCTCATCATACTGTTGATTTCCATCGTTCCATCCACCAGAGCGCGGTCCTGAACGGTTTCACCTGTAAACCCGGCCATGATCTCCTCCATATGTTCAGCAAGGCCTAACATCAGATTTACACTGTTGACCGTATACCGTTTATCATCCAGCTCACAGATCTTGTCCGCCAGCAGTTTTCCCCACTTCACATCAAATCGATTTCCGGTCTCCGGGATCTCGTTCCCAATGGAATACATGATCACACAGGGATGATTGTAATCTTTGTTGACAAGATTGATCACATCCTGTTCCCACCATTTTGCCATGTGCATCGCATAATCATAATCCACTTTTGAGGAAGTCCATACATCCGAAAACTCGTCCATTACCAGCATCCCCAGTTTATCGCAGGCCTCCAACAGTCTTCGGCTCATCGGATAGTGAGAACTTCTGACGGCATTAAACCCAGCCTCTTTCAGTTTCCTTATCCGGAACTCTGCGGCATGTGCAAATTCTGCCGCCCCTATGATTCCATTGTCATGGTGAATGCATCCGCCACGCAGCTTGGTAATCTTTCCATTGATCCGCAGTCCATGTTTTGGATCCAGCTGAAGCTTTCGGATGCCGAAGGTCCCTTTCTCCTCATCCAATATCGTTTCCTCTTCTTTGATCTGAATATGGTAATGATAAAGATGGGGAGATTCCGTATCCCAGAGTTTTGGATCCGTCACATATAATTTCTGGCGCAGGACCTCCTTCGTGTGCTCCTCCATTGTGATCGGTCTCGAATCCTTCGCAACAACTGTGCCGTCTCCATCGTAAAGCATGATCTCCACCCTGACATCTCTTGTCCCTGTTCCCGTATATTCCACTACGGCCTCCGACTCTACCACCGCAAACTTCTCCTCAAGATCCAGTGTTTTTAGATGTATGCCGTCCGGCACCAGGTGCATCCTGTCGGCGATCATCAGATTTACATCCCGGTAGATACCGCCTCCCGTATACCATCGCCCGCTCGGCACACCGTTTTTTACCACCACTTTTATATTGTTTTTCCGGTCAAAATGCACATATTTCGTGGCATCGACATAAAAATTGCTGTAGCCGTACGGACACTGCCCTGCAAAAGAATTATTTATGTACACAAAGGAATTCTGATAGATTCCCTCAAATTCCAGCCATACATTTTTCCCGCTGTCCGACGGATTCAACTCAAACTCTTTTGTGTAATGTACCGTTTCCTCCCTGAAAAAACCATTCCCGCTTCCATCAGGTTCTTTCGGATTTCTCTCCTTTTCGATAGACGCATCATGTGGAAGTATCACTTCTTTTGACAGTTTCTCCACCGTCGACAAAAGATTCAGCGAACCGCCTCCCCCTTCATGGACTGTCCAGCCCAAATTAAACTTCGTTTTTTTCATCCCGTTCTCCCTTCTCTTAAACTTTTACCTTGCCAGATATTATGGTATAATCAACATATAATTTTTTGAAACAGCTTATCAATGACCAATCCATACCTGGCGCCATATGAACTGTGACCAAATCCAACCTCCGGAGGCTTTGTATGATTAATTTTGATCAGTTTATTCATCATGATATTTCCACTCCCGACTCCTTTTCTTTGAATGATCTCAACAGGCTGCATGTCAATATCTCAGACGAGGGTGACTTTCAGCTTCATGATATACATGTGCCTTTCATGCTCCTGTTGGAAACTTGTAACGAGGTCGAAGACTTTTACAATGTTTTTTTATTGTCCCAAAATACTTTTCATACTCTGCAGACAAAAAAGAAACTGATGGGTTCTCCAAAGTCCTATTCTCTGCACAAACATTCCTGTATTGAAATTATGTATGTAATCTCCGGGGAAGTCACCAATCATGTAGAAAATCAGATTTATACCTACAAGGCAGGCCAGTTCTGCGTAATGAATAAAAACATTTATCACTGCGAAGAATTCACCGGCAATTTCCAGGCAATTTTTTTCATGTTGAGAGATGATTTTATGTTGGATCTTTTGAAAGAATACTATGATCAGAATTCCGGTTCTTCCACACCGATAGAAATGAATCTAATTTATCATCTGATAGAAGACAGTCAGCACAGTACCCGCAAATTTGACAAGGAATATCTCGACTAAATCATTGCAAATGACCAGATATGTCACCGGTTTGTCTGCACATTTTAACCGGTATCAACGAGCATTTTCCAAAAACAGGGCACGCAGATTGTTTTCCGCATGCCCCGATACCATACCATTGAAAATATTATACTTTTTCCGGTATACCGTCCTGTTCCTTTTTATACCCTTATTTCTCCGCCAGGATCGCCTTCAGATACTCCCACACCCTGGCTGCCGAGGAGATGCTCACATGCTCGTTCGGCGTGTGAATGTCAAACTGACTCGGCCCGAAAGAAATACAGTCGAGGCCTTCCAGTTTGCCGGATATGATACCGCATTCCAACCCCGCGTGCATCAGTTCGATCTTCGGCTCATGGCCGTACTGTCTCTTAAAGACTTCCACGCACAGATCCCGCAGCTTCGAGTTTCTGGCATAGGGCCAGGCCGGATAATCCCCCTGAAAATCCACCTCTCCGCCCAATTGTTCTGCAAGCAGCGTCACCTTTTTCGAGATCATCTCCTTGGCGGAAGATACACTGCTGCGGATGGACTGCCTGATAATCAGCTCATCCTCGACAAGCTCCGCCACACCCATATTGATGGAAGTCTCCACCAACCCCGGCAGATCCATACTCATGGCCTGCACGCCGTTGGGCATCAGATTCAGTGCAGTCAACACCCGGCCGAGAGACTCTCTGTCAAGCACCGGAAACTCTCCGGTTTTCCCAACCGTAAGCTCCAGCCGGATATCCGGATCGGCCTTGCCGTATTCCGCCTCCATACAGTCCAGAAATTTCTCCATGACCTTTCTTAAGTGGCTTTCCTCCTCCTCCGGTATCAACAGCACCGCAGAACCGCTCTTTGGAATCACATTCTCCTTTGCACCCGCCGCAAAATTCACCAGATCATAGGACAAGGTCTCTTTCAAGTGCATCAGAAAACGCCCTAACAGCATGGCGCCGTTGGCTCTTCCCTTATCGATCTCCATCCCGGAATGACCGCCCAATAGCCCCACCAGTTCCAGTTTGCAGAGAAGTCCCGTTCGGAGGATACGCTTTACCGGAATATGACACCTGGACCGCCGTCCGCCGGCACACCCTGCCGTCAGAATACCCTCCACCTCCGAATCAATATTGATCATGCGGCGGGCACGACAGGGATAAAAATCCATGGCGGAAGCACCCAGAAGCCCCACTTCCTCACACACTGTAAGCACCACCTCCAGCCTCGGATGGGGGATACTGTTATCCTTCGCATCCAAAAGCGCCAGCATATAGGCCACGGCGATGCCGTTATCTGCCCCAAGCGTCGTCCCATCTGCCCGAAGAAAATCGCCGTCCACATAAACCCGGGGGCCTTCCCTCTCCATATCAATATCGCAGCCTGCCGCCTTATCGCCCACCATGTCCAGATGTCCCTGCAGGATCACCGCCGGAACCGCCTCATAACCGGGCGTCGCCTCCGCGATAATGATCACATTGCCCATCTCATCCTGAATGCACTCATACCCCCGCTCCTTTGCAAACCTGACACAATAGTCGCTCAATGCCTTCTCGTGATGCGAGGTGTGCGGAATCCCGCAGATCTCCTCAAAATAATGAAAAACCGGTTCCGGTCTCAGTCCCAACAATACGCCCATACTATTTTCTCCTTCTCTGTCCTATTTTGCCGTTCCGATAACAGCCCCGTTTGTCGGGCCAGGCACACCCGCCAAACACGCTGCCTTATCCGTGAAACGTTTCACTTGTCCATGGAACGCTCCACTTATCCATAGAACGCTTTGCATATCCTTTATCCTGGCTCTTAAGAAGAAACAGCCCGCCTCTCCTTCACTGCCACCGCAATAGACACATCCGGCGCATAGTAAGGAATCAATGTCGCCTGCAGAGCGTGGTAGAGATCCGCTTTTCCCGGCCATACGGTTTCCTTCAACTGATTCTTCTCATCTAACTGGTGGTACCAGGAGCCGTTCACATGATCCAGCACAATACTGTCGAGATAGGCCATAAACTGCGCATAATCTGCCGCATAGTTCTCCTTTCCGGTCACACGGTAAAGCACCGCCGCCGTGTTGATCGCCTCCGCTAACGTCCAGTGCATCCTGTCGTGCACCACAGGTTTTCCCTGCCAGTCGGTAGTATAGCAGATTCCCGGCGCGCCGTCCGCATTCCAGGCATCGGCCACAGCCCGGCAGTAGAGATTTTCCGCTGCTTTCACATAACGATCAGCCGCCTCTTTGTCATCCCTGTGAGCGGAAAGCGCCCACTGGGTTATTAACCTTGCCCACTCGATTCCGTGGCCTGGCGTTGCGCCGTAAGGCTTAAAGGGATCATCCGGTTTTTCCTGATTGTATGTAAGTACCGCCTCCCATTTCTCTGTGAAATGCTCCGGGATCCGCCATTCATTGTTTTCTGCCCACCCGGTCACTTTTTCAATGATCCGTCCCGCGCGCCCCCGATACATCTCGTCCTTCAGCACATCCGCCGCCGCAAGAAAAGCCTCCACCGAATGCATATTGGCATTCAATCCCCGGTAATCATCCAATACCGTAAACTCCGTATTCCAGGTATCGCAGGCAAGTCCTTCCGCCTCATTCCAGAAACGCAGGTCATATAGCCTGATCGCTTTCTCCAAAAGTTCCCTGGCTCCCGTTCTTCCCGCCAGCAGCGCGGAGGAAGCCGCCAAAATCACAAATGCGTGGGCGTAGCACTGTTTGTCGGGAAGATTTCTGCCATCCGCCGTAAGCCCCGCATACCAGCCGCCGTGCTCCTTATCTTCCAGTTCCCCGGCGAGACCTCGCAGCGCCTCATCCACTAACTCTGCGCTTCCCTCATGCCCGAGGAACATCCCGATACTGTAGACATGGGCCATGCGGCAGGTCACATAGGTTTCACGATTTCTCTCCTTCCAGGGGGTGCCGTCATCCCCCAGATAGTAAGCGCTTCCGCCGAGCGAGGGGAATCTGTGCCCGAACGCAAACAGCCCCTCTCTGATCTCCTTCAGAAACGCCCTGTTCTCCTCTGTATTGATTTGATATTTTTTCTCCATTTTCGCCTCCTGTCAGATATACCGCAATTTTCCCTCCTCGATTCCTCTGATGCCCAATCCCGGCTCATCGGAAACCGTGATGACCTTCTCGTCAAAGACAGCGCCGCCGAGAATCGGATCTTCCCTGCATAGTACCGGTCCATCCAGATCGATCTTTGTGATGATCTGTTTTGCGCAGGCCAGATGCACCGCTGCATTAACGCTGATTTTTGCCTCCAGCATACAGCCGATCATGCATTCCACACCGTACACCTCTGCTGCGGAAGCAATTTTCAATGCATTGTAGAGCCCGCCGCATTTCATCAGCTTGATATTCACCAGATCCGCCGCTCTCATCTGCATGATCTTTAAGGCATCCTCAGCTGAAAAGACGCTCTCATCCGCCAACACCGGTACATAGGAATGCTCTGTTACATATTTCAGACCTTCAAAATCATGAGCTTTTACCGGCTGTTCCACAAACTCGATATCCAGCCCGCGCTCCTGCATACCGTTTAAGATCCGCACCGCCTCCTTGGGGCTCCAGCCCTGGTTGGCATCGATGCGGATGCAGGTCTCCTTCGGCACTGCGCTGCGGATAGCCGACAGTCTGGCAATGTCCTTCTCCGGCTCCTTCCCCACTTTCACTTTCAGACAGTCATAACCTCTCTCAATGGCATTTTTCGCATCCCGCACCATCTCTTCCGGCTCATTGACGCTGATCGTAATATCCGTAATGATGGACTTTCTTGCGCCGCCCATCAGTTTGTAGACCGGAATCCGATAGAGCTGCCCATAGAGATCCCAGAGCGCCATATCCGCCGCCGCCTTGGCGCTGCTGTTTTTTACCACACACTGCTGCAGGGCGATGCACAGATCCTCAAAATCTTCCACATCTCTGCCGATCAGCGTTTTCGCGATATGGTCTTTTATCGCACCCACGATCGCTCCCGTGGTATCACCGGTAATAACGCCTGTCGGCGGCGCCTCGCCGTAGCCCACAGCTCCTGTATCGGTGTGGATCTCCACGATCACATCCTCCACGCTGTTTACCGTGCGCAGCGCCGTCTTAAATGGCACGCGCAGCGGAACCGATAAAATACCCAGTTTTATTTCTGTAATCTTCATCCCTATTCCTTTCTCTCTTTTTTCTTTCCGTACATCACGAAACAAAATTCTACTCCCCTTCTCTCACATAACAGAGGTCAGTAAAGCTCTCCTTCGACCGGTTTCATCCGCATCCGTGATCTCCTCACACAGCAAAACCTCTTTGCTTCGCTCGTACTCACTATAGCGCAGTCCTCTGTCTCCCGTCTCCATCTCTCCCACCTGATTGTCATAGGGATCCGCCCGCCAGTGTTCCTTCTCGATGGTGAAGGGCGCCTGAAATGCATTGTTTGCCACCATCCGACAGGCGTCCAGATTTCCGAAATAAAATCGTCTGCGCTCCTCATTCCCCAGCCTTACTGCGCCGGTACCATAGGAAGGATCGGCATACAGCCAGCCATAGGGTGCCACATAAAACCGCACCCAGTCATGAGCTCCGCAGAAATCCGGCTCCGCTGTCAGCCCACTCTGCCAGCAGGCGGGTATTCCCGCACATCGGCACAATGTCAGAAACAGCAGAGCGAACACACCACAGTCGCCCGTTAAGTTCTTCGCACAGTTATCCGCAATATTTTCCAGTATGAAATAGGCCGGCATAAAACTGTACTTCATATTGCATGTGATATAATCATAAAATCTCCCGGCCTTCTCCAGCGGATCCTGCACTCCCTCCGTGAGAATCTCCGCCAGTTTTCGGATATAAGGCGTGAAAACAATATGAGGCGCTTCCTCCTTCGTGAAAAAGTCAGGCTGAACACAGCCTTTCGCATTCCCCTCTTCCAACATCTGCTTCACATCATGATATTTCGCCGTATGCACATAGGAATATTCCACATAAAATTCCTGATTTTCTAAAAGCTCTACCTCCCAGCAAACCGTCCGTTGAAGCGCATCCTCCGGTGAAACTTTTCCTCCTTCCGGGAATATCTTTTTCAGGACGATCTCGCTCTGCTGTTCGCACTTTGCCGGGATCGGCAGATGCGCCCGCACGAACATCCCCGGCTTAAATACTTCGTCCTTGATGCGCAGGCCGGCGCGGATCCTGATCCGATTGCTGATCTCTCCTTTTTCCTTCATGACCCTGGCGCTGCGGTCCAGTCTGGCCTCCCCTGCGGATCCCTTCTGCGCGCTCTCCACACCGGGAAGCGCTATTCCGGCCCGTTTTGCAAAAGCCGGTTCCGATTTGCACATGCTGGAGAAAAAGCGGTCAAAAAACCGTCTCTCGCCATTCAGATAAATCCACCCGATCCTTCCGGCATCCACTCTCTCCTCGAACTCTTCCTCCGTAAAATCCGGAATATGCTCCCGCACTAACGCCAGAGCCGCCTCTTTTGTATAGGGATAATTATCCGGCATACGCGATATCATCTCCCGCTGCGCCGTCAGGCAGAAACGCATCTCCTCCGGCAGCAGCTTCTGCGAAAGCCGTCTGTCAATGAGCCTTATTGCTCCCGCCAAATCACCGTGAAGCTTCCGGCGCGCAATGTCCTCCGGCAGCCCTGTATTAAGATATTGAAAAGTATCGTTTATATGCATACCATCTCCCTCCTTCCTCCAGTACTCAAATTTCTTCGCATACAGCAAGACGTTCTGCTCCATTGAAGCATCTAAGACGATCAGATTTCCCGTCTCATAATGGACACGGTTCTCCACTCTCTTCCATGAGTGAAGAACCGCTTCATCCTATACGCTAAAATCTCGCATGTATTATATCATGTCCGCAAGCGGCCATGATACGCTTCGCGATGCACACTCGTAAGCGGCCATGCAGACCGCCTGCTGCATCTCTTTTTCCCTTAAATCAGCATCTGCATAATATATCCCATGGCCAGGCCGCAGAAGTTACCCACTGCCGCACCCAGAACGCCCATCAGCACACCGATGCCGGCATAGGACGGATTGTAGGCGCTTGCTACGATCGGCGCCGACGCGCTGCCGCCGATATTCGCCAGCGAAGCCGTAGAAACCATACAGCAATCCCAGTGGAAAGCTTTTGAGAGCAAAAACATGATTGCAATATGGATCACCATCACCACCAGGCCTGCCACGATCCATAACGGCGCGCTCACCAGATCTACCAGGGTCGCGGTGGATGCAAGCAGAGATACGACCGCGTAGAGATAGATATTGGAAAGCTCTTCCACTGCCGGCAGCTTGCCCAAAGGCGTAAGCGCACAGATCAGACCGAGAATCGTCACAAATACCGTGGTAAGCGTTCCCTTATCAAACATACCAAGCCCGATGCTCTTCAAAGCCGTATTGCCGGTGCCGCCGACCATCTGGGCAATCGCAGATACCATCAGAGACAGGCCGATCAGGAAAATCCAGTCTGCCGCAGTGGCGCGCTTTTTCTCTTTTTCTATTTCCGCATTGGCCGCATCCGCAACCTCCTGCAGTTTGGACGTATCCGCTTTCACTGCCTTGTCCCACTTTGACGCATAACGGACCATGATCAGCAACAGCGCGATCCACACGGAATAGTAAACCGTATCTACCGCCAGCGCGCAGCCGTATGCGCCCGGATCGATCGTAAAGGCCGCTTCCATCGCCGCCATGTTGGCAGAGCCGCCGATCCAGGAAGCACACAGTGCAGCCATAGCGCCCCAGATTGTCTCGCCGCCGCCGAGTGCGCCCTTAAATACCACAAAGGCGATCAGAAAGCCCAACATAATAGACAGGGAACCCCCTAAAAAGATCGCCACCATCCGGCCGCCCAGTTTCGCTAACTTCCGGATATCACAGCGCAGCAGCATAACAAAAATCATCGCATAGAGGAGATTATTCTTCAGCACCCCAAAAGCCGCAGAACAACCTTCCGAATCAAACATCCCTATGGTACAGAACACCATATTCAACACATAGATCCATACCAGAGGCGGAACATAGTTAAACACTTTCCACTTTGTATACTTCTCCAGGGCCAGCAGGCATCCCGCCAGGCACATTAGAAATGCGATGTAGGTAAAACCGTTTGTAATCATACTTCTCTCCCTTCGTTTGTGACTATGCACATGAAAATTATGTAAAAAACAGCAATAAATCCGTTTAATTATACAAGAATTGGAAATTTTTGTCAAGAAAATTCGTCATTTTCGACAATTCTTTTGCAGGCCTCTTTTGCGACAGTTTAGCTATCCTTCTTCGCAGTTACGCCATTATACAATCGGGCAGAGATGGCTTTCCCGCCTGCTCGCCGCGCGGCACACACGCTGCCTTAACGGTATATTCTTCCTCTGTGTGGACCTGCGCAAAAAAACAGCCCTGCAACAAACGCTCTCATGCGACTGCCGCAGGACTGAACCATCATCCATATGTTATAATCTCTCACTGAAATAACTTTTATATCCCTCGCCGAATATCTCCGTGGCATCCGATACGATCATAAACGCATCCGGATCCTCCTCCTTCACGATCTGCTGTGCCTTCGGCGCCAGAGGTTTTCTCATCACACACAGAAGCACTTTCTTTTCCTTTCCGCTGTAGGCGCCCTCTCCCTGCAGCGTTGTGATACCGATATCCAGATCCCCCAGAATCCTTGCCATAATCGCCTCCGACCTGTCGCTGATAATATAGATCATCTTTGCCCCATCCCGCCCATAGAGCACGGTATCCATCACCACCGAACTGACAAAAATCGCCACCGCCGCGTAAAGTGCGATCTCCAGATCCCGGAACATAATTCCTGACAGCGTCACCACCATGGCATCCATGATCAGATACAGATTGCCGGTCTTTAAATGCCTGTACCGCAGCCTCAATACTTTGACAACGATATCCACCCCGCCTGTGGTGGCCCCCGCCTTAAAGATCATTCCCATGGAAACCGCTATGACCGTCGCTCCCGCCACTGCTGCCAGAAGTTTGTCCGTGGTAAGGGCAGGAAACCCGGAAAGCATATTGGTAAAAGTAGAGCTGACTATGGTACAGTACACCGTGGAGATCAGAAATTTTGCGCCGAACTTCCAGAGCCCCAACGCCAGGATCGGTATGTTGATCAGTATGATCCAGGTACCGGTAGGCAACGGCGTAATGCGGCTTAACATAATGGAAATTCCGCTGACGCCTCCCGGCGCCAGATTATTGGGATCAAGGAACAGGCTGATGCCCACCGCATAAGTCAGGGAAAAAACTGTAATTATCACATAATTCCAGATCACCCTGAATGCTTTTTTCCGTCTCAGTTTTTCCTGTACTGCCTGTACCATTTGTCTGCTTCCTTTCTCCTTGCAGCCCATTTTTAGATAACTGAGCGAAAAGTTCCTCACTTGCAGCAATCACCTGTACCCTCCGGCTGTCTCACTCAGATATTTGTCGTCGTCAACTTCGGCTGATATCCATTATGTTTCAACGCATCGATAATTTTATTCTTATGTTCCGTACCAAAAGCTTCCATCGTGATCTTCAGTTCCACCGCCGCATTCCGGTTCGTCGTCACAAACTGGTTGTGCTCCAGTTTGATGACATTGCCGTTCTCCTGCGCAATAATACCAGCCACTCTGCACAGTTCACCCGGTTTATCCGGCAAAAGCACCGATGCCGTAAAGATCCGATCTCTGAAGATTAATCCCTGCTGCACCACGGAGGACATGGTGATCACATCCATATTGCCACCGCTTAAAATAGATACCACTCTCTTATCCCTGCAGTCCAGATGTTTGATGGCGGCCACCGTCAGAAGTCCTGAATTTTCGATCACCATCTTATGATTTTCCACCATATCCAGGAAGGAAACCACTAACTCCGCATCCTCCACCGTGATAATGTCATCCAGATTTTGCTGAATATACGGGAATATTTTTTCTCCCGGCGTCTTCACCGCCGTGCCGTCCGCAATGGTAGAAATATTCGCAAGGGTCGTCACTTTATTTTCTTTTAACGATTCCTGCATACATGCGGCCCCCGCGGGCTCCACGCCGATCACCCTGATTTTGGGATTCAAAAGCTTCGCAAGCGTGGATACTCCTGTGGCCAGGCCGCCGCCGCCGATGGGCACCAGGATAATATCTACAAGAGGCAGTTCTTTCACAATCTCCATGGCGATCGTCCCCTGCCCTGTTGCTACGGCGAGATCGTCAAAGGGATGGACAAAAGTATACCCCTTTTCCTCTGCCAGTTGCAGCGCGTGGGCACAGGCTTCATCATATACATCGCCGTGCAGAATCACTTCCGCGCCGTACCCCTTCGTGCGGTTCACCTTGATCAGGGGCGTCGTCGTGGGCATGACGATCACCGCCTTCACACCATAACACTGGGCCGCATAGGCGACGCCCTGAGCATGGTTGCCGGCAGACGCCGTGATCAGGCCTCTCTCCCTCTCCTCCTCCGCCAGGGTGCTCAGTTTATAATATGCCCCCCGGACCTTATAGGCCCCCGTAAACTGCATGTTTTCCGGTTTTAAATACACTCTGTTTCCGCTCTGCTTACTCAGAAAATCGCTGTAAACCAGTTTCGTCTCCAGCGTGACCTTTTTGACCTCCTCGCAGGCCTCCTCAAATTTTTCCAGTGTCAGCATTTTATCTTCCATCTTTATATCCATCCTCTCTCCACTCCGGCACAAAATTATGATGAAAATGATCGCTTATTTTCAATCGTAACTTCTCTCATATGCTTTAACAACTTTTTTCTTATACACTTGCGGTTCTCCTTTTACTCCATAAAAATATGCTCCGCTCGTAAAATACTATGCAGACAATTCCTTATATGCAGCCATCCTCGCATGGTTTGTATATCATTTTACGGCTGAACTGCCGTGTCAAACAGCGCGCTCACAAAAGCTTCTGCATCAAACTTCTGCAGATCCTCAATCTTTTCTCCCACGCCGATGTACTTCACCGGCACCTGCAGTTCCGACTGGATCGCTATGGCAATACCGCCCTTCGCCGTACCGTCCATCTTAGTCAGAATAATTCCCGTCAGATCCGTCACCGAACCGAATTCCCTCGCCTGCTGCAGCGCATTCTGTCCTGTTGTGGCGTCTAAGACGATCAGGTTCTCCCTGTGGGCATTCGAAAACTCCCGCTCAATTATGCGATTCATCTTCTTCAGCTCTTCCATCAGATTTTTCTTGTTGTGAAGTCTGCCCGCCGTATCGCAGATCAGCACATCCGCCCGTCTCGCCTTCGCAGCGGAAACCGCATCAAACAGCACCGAAGCCGGATCAGCCCCCTCCTTGCCGCCGACCAGCTCCACGCCGGCGCGGTTTGCCCACTCTGTGAGCTGTTCTCCCGCCGCCGCCCGGAAGGTATCGCAGGCGCCGATAATCACCCGCTTTCCCTGCGCCTTCAGATTCGCGGCAAGCTTTCCCACCGAAGTGGTTTTCCCCACGCCGTTGACACCGATGATAAATAACACCGACTGTTCCTTCTCGAAATCATAGGCCGTATCCGGTGCATCCATCTGCTCCCTGATATTCTGAATCAGGAACTCCTTGCAGGCCATCGGCTCCTTGATATGATTCTCCCGCACCTGCACCCGGAGCTTTTCCAGAATCGCCTGGGTTGCGTGGACTCCCACATCTCCCATGATCAGGATCTCTTCCAGCTCCTCGTAAAAATCCTCATCAATATTCGAAAAACCGTTAAAAACGCCGTCGATCCCGTAGACGATATTGTTTCTTGTCTTGGACAGCCCCTCCTTCAAGCGACTGAAAAAACCCTTTTTTTCCTCTCCCATACCTGTCTCCTTTATATGATTTCTCCCATTTTCGTATGATCCTCATTCCAGGGACGAATCTTATTCTATCCTTTCAATCCTCTTGCCTGCCTGTCCATATCCTCAATCACAATATCATAGATCTCCCCGAGGCCTGCGCAATATTCCAGCACCTGCCAGGGTTCGTTTGTGTGAAAATGAATTTTAATTAACTCCTCATCTCCTACCGCCAGAAGACAGTCTCCTTTAAAGTGCTCTGTAAAATACTCCGTTATCACATCCTCATCCAGGTCGTTTCCCTCGATCAATAACTGTGTATCATACTTAAATTCCAACATAAGCCTCTTTCCTCCGCTCCTCTTCCTTTATGAATATTGTCTTCAAAATTCTGTTTTGTCATACCAGCCCGCATCCCATTTGCTGCTTACAGACTTTCTCCTCCTGCTCTATCACGCGATCTTCCTGTCCCCGAAATACTGCATCAGAATCAGGACCAGGGCGCTGCCTGCAAGTATCCCGTCCATGATTCCGGCGGGCAGCATAAAGATCATGAGCGCCATCGTTATAACACAGTTTATGAGTGACAGACAAAGCCCCCACATTCTGTTTTTCCACAATCCTACCGCCCCTGTTACCCTGATCACACCATAAATCAGTCCCGCAATACTCATCAGATAAAGATTGTCCTGCAGATAAGGAACAATAAAATAATAATACCGCTCCATTTCAAAAGCACCGTTTTTCATAAACAGTAAAGGGAGCAGGCAGAGGCATCCGCCCACTTCCATAAAAGCCCCGTGTATCAGCATTAAAACAGATGCCACCCTATATCTTTTCATGACTTTTAATCACCCCTGCCTCGCCAGTCTTTGCAAAATCGCCTCGCGGTACTGCGCATGATGCGGCATCCCGCCTCCTAATCCCCCCAGTTTCGGAAACATAAGCTTAAAATAGCTTCCATTCTTCATCGTAATAAAGCACTTCACAGAGCCCATCATTCCTTTTTTTATTTCACAGGTTTTTATATCTGCCAGACGAAAACACGTTCCGATATCCGTAAAGGTGAGAAAAGAAGTGACTTCTTTAATACCCTCTCCACCTGCCTCCGGCCCGTCGTCAAATTCATAAGCATGGCTGTACCGCTCGCAATCAGCCAGAACAAAGAAAGACTGCGTGATCCCAAAATAGATATCACAGGTTGCAAACTTTTTCTTGTGCACGGAAATGACACCGCCGTTCTCACTCGGCATCAAACCACTCTCCGTGTAGATGCATTTTCCGTAAAGCTCTGTCACATCCGTCTCCTTTGACACCGCATGAATGCCCGCCGACAATGTTTCACCCGCAGGTATGTACTTTTTCAAAGCCTCTATCATATTTCTCTCACTGAAGATCTCAGACATGACAGCTCCCTCCTCATTTTACTCTGTTTGTTCCGGCTATTCTTATGGTAGTTTCATTACTTTATTATATTCTTTCAGGCAAGGATTATCAGAAAACCTGAAACACAGGCAGGTTGTATATCGCAACAGTTTAACCTGCCGTTTTCCCTGTTGCTGTATATCTTTCCATTCTTTTTTGCTTCATTGTCATAAAAGCAAAATCACAGGCTCCCCATCACAGGCGACTGTTTTTTCAAACACATCCACCATTTTTCCGGTGATGGCATCGGTATATGTTCCATCTGGCAGATCGATTTTCAGCGCCTGAGCGAGCCCGGTGACGGAAAAGATACCCACTGCCTTCTGTGCAGAAACAGGTTCTCCAGCCTCCGCCTCATGCACGGCAAAAATCACTTCCTTATTTCTCCCGATGGCCTCCGCATGAAAACTGCTGTGCGCAAAAATCGGATTTTTCCGGATCTCCCCCAGTTTTACCATAAAGTCAGAAATATCCTTATCGGCATCAAATTCCACCGGATCCGGATCAAACAGCGTAGGGTGATGTTTTGCACAGTACTCCTCGCCGGCGTAAACCATCGTCGTACCCTTCACAAAATAGATCCACGCCGTCCAGTTTCGCAAAGCCTTTTCGTCGGGAATCATCGCCGCAGCCCGCGGGCGGTCATGGTTTTCCAGGCACCGCAGCTTGCTGTAATTGTCGGGATAGATGGCCTCCTGCCTGTTCACGCTGTTCAGATATTCGGAGAGACCGCGCTCCCCGTACAGAACATCCGCCATATCATGATAAATATCATAGTCATAACAGATATCAAAGGCCTGATATAGTTCGCCATCGCTTAAAACAGGAATCCCCATCTTTCGACAGCCTGTAATAAACTCAGGTTCCACCGACTCCGCTAACCACAGACACCCGGGGCGCACTGTCTCCACCTCCGTCCTCGCCTGTTTCCAAAATTCCAGAGGAACCAAAGGCGCCACATCGCACCGGAATCCGTCCACATAGCGTGCCCACATTTTCAATGTTTCAATCTGATATTCCCATAAACCTTTATTTGTATAATCCAGATCGATCACATCCCACCAGTCCCCGATCCGGTTCCCGAAACTGCCGTCTTCCTTACGGAAAAACCATTCAGGGTGATTCTCCGCAAGCCAGGAATCCGGGGAAGTATGATTATACACAACATCCAGCATAACCTGCATCCCGGCGGCGTGTATCGCCTCCGTCAGGCGTATAAAATCCTCCATCGTGCCAAACGTCTGATCGACTGCCCGATAATCTTTAATCGCATAAGGCGATCCGCTTGTCCCCTTCCGATGCACCGTTCCGCTTGGCTGAATGGGCAGAAAATAAACGATATCCACCCCCAGCGCCCTGATCCTCCCGAGATCTTCCTCCACCGCCCGGAAAGTGCCGTCCTTATAATTTCTCGTAAAAATCTGATAAATGACTTTATTCCTGATCCCTTTGTCCGTGTTTGTCGCCATACGCATTCTCCTTCTGATTCAGTATAAAATTCCACATCAATATTGAGTTTTTTTACAACTTAACTATTCTGTAAACCGGAATCACTTAATTTTATCCTCTCCCCGGATTTTCCTGTTTTTCCGTTCTTCCAACTCCGCAATCTGGTTCATCAAACAATCTGAAAAAGTCCCTTCAATCGGTGCGGCCTCTCCTGCTGTATAATAGTCAAGAAGAACTATGTTATTATCTTTGTCAAAGCAAAATATTTCATCACCATTCCCTATTATGGACAGGAATGGAATAACCTCCGTAAAACCTTCCTCATGCAGTTCTTTTGTTTTTTCACGAATATCCAAAAAATCGGGGATTCCATTGGCAATTCCATAAACTATAATTCCACGACAGAATGACCAAAACGGGCCTATGTCATACTGTTTCGCCCGTGGCCATATTTCTTCCCGAACCTCCATATAAAGCCCACCTAACGGGGACATAGTAAACTCTCTAAAATCGGCAGGAAGATTTGTCCCATACTGATTTTCAAACTTCTTTATATCCTGCTCCGACGGCTCATTTCCCATACAGGCTACAACCTGATAAGTCTGCTTATCATAATTATGAAAATAATCGTAAACTTTTTCTAATGCCATAATATCCCCCTGACTTCTCACAAACTGTCTGATCCGGACAACTGCCATTCTCCGCATACCACTGTGCATACATGCGAAAGATACCATCAGCCCGCTTCACACCTCATTCGTAGCTCACTGCATACCACTGTGTAGATTGTGTTAAATATATAATCGGCCTGTTAGCAGCCCGTATGAGGCCTGCCGGATCAGTCATCCAACTCCTTATCGATCAGATCCACACTGACAAGCGCCGAAACCCCTTTCTCCTGCATCGTGATCCCATACAGCCTGTCCGCCTTCTCCATGGTACCGCGCCTGTGGGTGATCACGATAAACTGCGTGTTCTTCGTCAGCTTATGCAAATACTTTGCAAACCTTGTCACATTGTTCTCGTCAAGCGCCGCCTCGATCTCGTCTAACAGACAGAAAGGCGAGGGCTTTAAATTCTGGATCGCAAATAACAGCGCGATGGCTGTCAACGCTTTCTCTCCGCCGGAAAGCTGCATCATATTCTGCAGTTTCTTGCCGGGCGGCTGTGCGATGATCCGGATGCCGGCCTCCAGTATATCCTCATCCTCCATCAGCTCCAACGTCCCCTTTCCGCCGCCGAAAAGCTCTTTAAATACCTTGTCAAACTCTCTGCCGATCTCTTTAAACTTCTCCTGGAACTGCTTACGCATCGCCGCATCCAGCTCGGTGATAATATTTTCAAGCGTTTTCTCCGCCTCAATCAGATCGTCATGCTGCCCTTTCAGGAATGTATATCTCTCCATAACATTTTTATAATCTTCTATGGCATTGACGTTGACATCGCCCAGTTTTTTAATCTGATCCTTCAAAGACGCGATGTCCCGCTTCATAGCTGCCAGATCCGTCAGCTCCTCCTGCCGCAGGGAAGCCGCATCGCTCAACGTGATCTCATACTCATTCCACATATAATTGATCTGGTTTTCAATGGATTCCTCCAATTTTTCCTTCTGGGAATTCAACCGGTACACTTCCTTGTCAAGCCTTGTCATCTGCGCGGAAAGATCCTCCCGTCTGTCAAAAAAGGTCTTCTGTTTTCCGGACAGAGCATCCTTGCGCTCCGTATTCTCCTGCAGCCTCTTCTCCGCATCACTCTGGGCTTTGTGGGAAGCTTCTATCGTCAGAAGGATCTCCTCTATGTTATGCTGCTTGCGGGCCACCTCTTCCTCTCCGGCTGCCATGCTCTCCTCGATCTCCCGTTTTTCCTTCTCATGACGTTCGATCTCCGCATCAATTCTGTCTACATTCTGCTGCCCGAATTCCTGCTTCTGAAGCATTTTCTCCACTTCCACATCCCACTCTGCAGCTTTTGCGGCGTAATCACTCTCTAACAGACGCAGCTTTTCCAGTTCCTTCTGGTACTGCGCAACTTTCTCGTTTTCCTCCTGTTCCAGTTTTTCGGAACCTTCCAGTTCTTTCCGTATCTGCGCCTTTCCGGTTTCGATCTCCTGAAACTTTTCCTCAATCTGTATCTCCTCCGACTTCAGGTCCCCGAAGCCATGGGCCGTCTCCTCCTTTTTCTCCTTCGCCGCCTCCAGGTTCAGACGGATCGTATTCTGTTCGATAAAAGCGTTCTGCAGCGTCATCCGGAAGGTTTCCGACTGCATACGTAGTTTATTTCTCTCCTCCCTGATATCCTGAATTTCCTGCTCTGTTTTTTCCGTTTTCTCAGACAGTTTTTTAACCTTTTTATCAAGCGCTTCCAGTTCCCGCCGTCTGCCTAACAGGTTACTGTTATTTTTAAAAGCGCCCCCGGAAATAGCGCCGCCGGGCACTAAAAGTTCCCCTTCCAATGTCACCATACGGATGCCGTAGGCATACTTTTTCGCAATGGCCAGCGCATGATTCACATTGTCCACAATGACGATACGGCCAAGCATCGCCTTCGCCACGTTGCGATACTTTTGATCGATACCCACCAGTTCATCAGCCATCCCAACCACACCGAGTTCTTTCAACACTTCCGGCGTCTTAAATTCCTGCGGATTTCTGATGCTGGTTAACGGCAGAAAAGTGGCCCTGCCGTACCGGTTCTTTTTCAGAAACGCGATCATGCGCTTTGCCGTCTCTTCCTCCTCCGTAACAATATTCTGGATATTGCCGCCAAGGGCGGTCTCGATGGCAGTCTCGTATTTCTGCTCCACCTTAATAATATCCGCCACCACGCCGACAATACCCTTCTCCGTCTTTTTCTGTTCCATCACCATTTTGACGGAACCGCCGTATCCCTCATAGCGTTCCGTCAGATTCATCAGGGCATCCCGTCTGGATTTTTCCTGATGGTATTTTTCTTTTGTCTCCTGTAAGACTCTGTTGTCCTCCGTCAGCAGCACCTTGATCTCGGCAAGTCTCTTTTCCGCCGCCGCCTTTTTCTCATTCAGTTCGATGACCTTTCCGCTCGTTTCCTCGAACTCCTTTTCCAGCTGTGCCACAAGTTCTTCCGCTTCCGCCTCATCGGATTTCACCCGCACCAGGCGGCTGGTCAGCTCCGCCTTTCTGATCTGCGTCTGCTCCAGCATCGTATCAAAACGTTCCATCCGGGACTTCGTGGTAGCTCTGTCATTTAAGGCCTGCATAATTACGTTTTTGGCCTGCTCGATCCCGGTGTTTAACTGCTCCATCTGGGACTGTACTTCCTCTAAACGCTCCCTGGCCTCGTTTCTCGCCTGTTCCAACTTCGCCACCTGCTCGTCGATGGAAGTTTTTTCTGTCATGATGCCGGACTTGTCGGAAGACTTTTCCTCGATATCCGCCTGCACTGCTGCCAGCCTGTTTAACAGATGTTCCTTATTTCCCTCCACAGAGTGGATCTGTTCCCGCAAAATACCGATTTCGCCCTCCAGCTTTCCGCGGATGGCAGAGGTGTCGGTCAGTTCTCCGTGAGCCCTTTCAATCTCCTCGTCCAGGTGCTCCACCTCCTGTTGGATCTCTTCGTATTCCTTCTTGATCTGCTCAAACTTTTCCGTCGTTGAGACAAGATCGGCGTTTGCGTTTTTATAGTTTTCTTCCACCCCCACAAGCTGCTCATTGATCTGCTTATTGTCCAGAAGGAACATATTCACATCCAGTGTTTTCAGTTCCTCCTTTTTCTTCAAATAAATTCTGGCTTTCTCGGACTGCTTTTCTAACGGGCCCGCCTGCTTTTCCAGCTCCGCCAGAATATCGTTGACACGCAGGAGATTCTGTTGTTCATTTTCCAGCTTCTTCACAGAAGCGGCTTTCCGCCTTTTAAACTTCACGATGCCGGCCGCCTCGTCGAACAGCTCCCTGCGCTCCTCGGGCTTGCCGCTCAAGATCTTGTCGATCTGGCCCTGTCCGATGATGGAGTATCCCTCCTTACCGATACCGGTATCATAAAACAGCTCATACACATCTTTCAGACGGCAGGGGCTGTTGTTGATCATATATTCACTCTCACCGGAACGATAAAGTCTTCTCGCCACCGTCACTTCCTCATAATCAATGGCAAGCTGATGATCCCTGTTATCCAGCGTGATCGCCACATAGGCATATCCCAGAGGCTTTCTCATCTCCGTCCCGGAAAAAATAACATCCTGCATCGAAGCGCCGCGTAGCTGCTTTACTTTCTGTTCCCCCAACACCCAGCGCACCGCATCCGCCACATTGCTCTTTCCCGAACCGTTTGGTCCCACAATACCGGTAATGCCGTTGTGAAATTTGAAGGTGATCTTATTGGCAAAGGACTTGAATCCCTGGACCTCTATACTTTTTAAATACATAAATGTTCCCCTTATTTCTCTTTTCCCTGCTTCTTCTGCAACCGCAAAAGCGCCTCGTAGGCGGCCTGCTGTTCTGCCTTTTTCTTATTGTGGCCGTTGCCCCTTCCGAGAAGCTTTGCGCCCTGATACACCTCCACGGAAAATGTCTTGTCATGCTCCGGGCCGCTCTCCCCGGTCAGCACATAGTGCACATCTGCGCCGCTCTTCTGTGCCTCTACCTGCAGCAGGGATTTAGCGTCATAAAACACCGCCTTATGTTCCAGATCCTCCAGCACAAAGCGGTGAATAAACTCTTTCGCTTTCTCAAAACCGCCGTCCAGATAGATTGCGCCAATCAGCGCCTCCATCACATCGGAAACAATGGAATCCCTGCTTCGCCCGCCGGTCATCTCCTCCCCTTTCCCGAGCAGGATAAACTGGTCCAGTTCCAGATCTCTCGCGCAGCCTGCCAGGGAAGGCTCACACACCATGGCTGCCCTGTTCCTGGACAGCTGCCCCTCCGGCATCTCATCGTGCTTTTCATACAGAAATTCGCTGGAGACAAGTTCTAACACCGCATCTCCAAGAAACTCGATCCTCTCGTAATCCTTTATCTTATTGATCTTTCTCTCATTCGCATAGGAACTGTGGGTGATTGCCTGCCTGATCAGCTCCCTGTTCTGAAACGTATATGCTATTTTCTGTTCCAGTTTTTCGATGGAATACTCTTCTGAATTTCCTGCCATTTTTGTCCCTCAAACGCTGTATCTGCTTCCTCACTCACCATGCAGAAAGCCCTCTGTAAGGGCTTTCTGGTTATCCGCATCTGCCTGTGATCAGTTCCATTGCCTCCGCAACCGTTCTGATATTTTCCACATCTTTCTCGTTTATCCTGATCTCAAACTCTTCTTCTATTTTCATAACGATCTGATAGATATCGAGGGAATCCGCCCCCAGATCCTCCTGAAATGTCGTCTCCGGTCTGATCTCCGCAGGATCTACATTCAAAACTTCCGCTATGCTGTTGCAAACTTTTTCAAATTCCATTCTTCCGCCCCCGTGTCTTTCCAAAGTGACGGATGCCGTGCCATACAGACATCCTCAGGATCAGGAAAGTTCCGCTTCATCTTTCGCACAGAGTTTTGCCTGAATCTGTTCGTTGATTCTCTGTTCTTTAAACGTCACGCACTGCAGCACGGAGTTTTTCACCTCCCCCGCCTTTGCACTGCCGTGGGTTTTTACCACAAGCCCTTTCAGGCCCAAAAGCGGTGCGCCTCCGTACTGTTCGAGATCGAATTCCTTTAACACTTCTTTCAGTGCCGGTTTGATTAAGAGCGCGCCGATCTTCGTGCGCAGACTGCTCAGCAGACTCTTTTTCACTTTCTTTAAGAGCGAGTATCCTACCCCCTCATACATTTTCAACACTACATTTCCCACAAAAGCCTCGCAGACAACGACATCGGCCTCGCCTGCCGGAATATCCCTGGCCTCCACACTGCCGATAAAATTGATATCAGGACAGTTTTTCAGAAGCGGGAATGTTTCTTTCACCAGCGCATTTCCCTTTTCCTCCTCAGCGCCGATATTCACAATGCCCACCTTCGGATTTTTGATCCCGCAGACATTCTCCATATAGATAGAACCCATTTTGGCAAACTGCACTAACATGGAAGGTCTCGCATCCACGTTGGCGCCGCAGTCGATCAAAAGGGAAGCGCCTTTATCCGTGGGAATCATCGGTGCAAGAGGCGGTCTCTCGATCCCCCTGAGCCTGCCCACGATAAGCTGTCCGCCCACCAGGGTTGCCCCGGTGCTTCCCGCCGAGACAAAGGCGTCACAGGTTCCCGCTTTTACCATGGTAAGTGCCTTTACGAGGGAGGAATCCTTCTTCTTACGGATCGCCATAACCGGCGGTTCCGCCGTCTCAATCACTTCAGAAGCGTGAATCACTTCCACCTGATCCCTGTCATAGGTATATTTTGCCAGCTCTGCATTTACCGCATCCTCTCTGCCGACCAAATATACTTTTACCTTCTTACTTTCATTTACTGCGTCAATTGCTCCTTTTACGATCACTTCCGGCGCGTTGTCTCCGCCCATGGCGTCTACCGCAACTTTAATATATTCTGACATATGCTCTCCTTGGTATACAATACCCCCGTAAATGAATTCAGACAGCCAAAAACGCCTGCGGGGAACCCTTTTATTACAATACCTGCAATGATTTCGTATTTTTTATCATACTAAAAATAAGGATAAAATGCAAGAAAAAGCTGGAAATCTATTATCTTTTGGGTGGAAGAAACCAGTAAAAGACTATCACATCAAAACTTGTAACACATCGAAGCTTATGTTAGAATAAGGAAAAGACACTTGGACTGGTCAGCCTGCGGCGTAAAACGGGCTGACTAATCTATAAAGAAACTTCGAAACAGAACCAGGTGAAAACAGAAGGAGGAACCCCTTGAAAACAAACTATATAAAATTTAATTTTCTGACTGCACTGCTTCTCTCTGCATGTCTTCTGACTGCCTGCGGCAGCGATGGAAAACAGACGAACGGCCAAAATGATCCGTCGGCATCCTCTGAGGCAGACCAGACGGCAGACCAGTCAGTCAAAGATGACGTCATCTCTTATCTTCCGCTGGAAGAAGGCGATGTTTCGCCGGACTTTACGGCCACACTGACAAACGGCACGGAATTTACCCTCTCCGATCAGCAGGGAAAAGTCGTTCTTTTAAACTTCTGGGCAACATGGTGCGGCCCCTGTGTCCGGGAAATGCCAGCCTTTGAGAAACTTTATGCGGAATACGGAGAGGATGTTGCTATCCTTGCCGTCAACTGTATGGAGAGCGTGGATATTGTAAAGGCATTCCAGGAAGAAAATGAATACACCTTTCCCATCGCCTGCGACGAGGAAGGCGATATTATCATGAAATATCCTTCCCAGGGGATCCCCTATACCCTTGTGATCGACGGGGAAGGCGTCATTCAGAAAATTTATGTCGGCGCCGCCGATGCGGATACACAGTATCAGGAATATAAAGAAGCCATTGAAGCGGTTTCCGAAGGGAAATGAATATGCAGGCTGCAGAAAAGGTATTGTTATGGTGATGAAAAAAGAGACTGCTAAGAAACAAAATAACATTTCAGCTGTAAATTGGATCAGAGGCGGTATTCTTGCAGCGGCAGCGGTTTTACTTGTTCTGGGGATCTTCCAGGGCGGGCATATCGATGTGAGGAATAAGGCGATCCGCATCTGTTATGAATGTATCGGGATTGGATGATATGAAAAAGAAAAGAAAACTGGTACAGCTGCTCTGTGCCGTCCTGTATAACTGTCATATCACGGGGTTTGCCGACGGAACCATTTATCAGGGAAACTTAAAGAGCGCCTGTGTGCCGGGACTGAACTGCTATTCTTGTCCCGGGGCTTCTTTTTCCTGCCCTTTAGGCTCCCTGCAAAGCGCACTGGTTTCCTCAAAATACCGGTTTCCCTATTATATTCTCGGGGTGCTGCTGCTCTTCGGCATTTTCCTTGGCCGGATCATCTGCGGCTTTCTGTGTCCCTTCGGACTGATACAGGAACTGCTCTATAAGATTCCGTCAAAGAAACTGAAAAAGAATATCTGGACAAGAAGGCTTTCCTGTCTGAAATATGTGATACTGGTCATTTTTGTCATTGTGATTCCGTTAGTATTGCAAATGCCCGGCTTCTGCAAATTCATCTGCCCGGCAGGTACGCTGGAAGGCGGAATCCCGTTGTTGCTTAAAAATGAGAGCCTGCGGCAGATGGCAGGATGGCTTTTCAGATGGAAAACACTGTTGCTTCTTCTCATCCTTTTATCCACGGTCTTCCTCTTTCGCAGCTTCTGCCGGTTTTTGTGCCCGTTAGGCGCTTTTTACGGACTGTTTCACAGGTTTTCTCTGTTCGGAATGCGCGTGGACAAAGAAAAGTGTACTGACTGCGGCGCCTGCATACGCCACTGCAAACTGGACGTGAAAAAAGTCGGAGACACGGAGTGTATCCAATGCGGAGAATGCATCGAAAGCTGTCCGACATGCGCTCTGTCATTCAAAAGTATTAAAAAATAATTTCATTCCACTCTCGCGACGCTCGCCAGAATACCCGGACCAACCAGAGATTTGGCTTCAGGTACAATTGCCTGGCTTGTTGGTCGCGGAAATAAGCAGCAACAAAGGATTTTACCATGGCTCAAATTAACTTATCCGAAGGACCGATCACCAAAAACATGCTCCGTTTCGCCTTTCCCATGATCTGCGGCAACATGCTTCAGCAGCTTTACAACGTGGTAGATACACTGATCGTCGGAAAATATCTGGGGACAGGCGCCCTGGCAGCGGTGGGCAGCTCCTACACGCTGATGACTTTCCTGACTTCTATTTTGCTGGGGATGTGCATGGGCAGCGGCGCCATGTTTTCCATCCGCTACGGCGAAAAAAACCGCCGGAAACTACAGGAAGATCTCTATGTATCTTTCTTTCTGATTGCTACTCTCACCGCAGTCATCAACGGGATTGTCTTTCTCTTTATCGATCCGATCATGCGGTTACTTTCGGTGCCCGCGGACCCCTATGCCCTGATGCGGGAATATCTTTGGGTGATCTTTTTCGGCATTGCCGCAACCTTTCTCTACAACTACTTTGCCGCTGTGCTGCGGGCCTTGGGAAATTCTCTGGTACCTCTGATCTTTTTAGGAATCTCCGCAGTCATTAACATTGTTCTGGATCTGTACTTTATTATCTCCTTAAACCGGGGCGTGGCGGGCGCTGCCTTCGCAACCATTTTAGCCCAATGGTTTTCCGGCATCGGCATCGCTCTTTACAGCATGGTAAAATGTCCCTTTATGCGGATTGAAAAACAGCACAGGCATTTTACCAGAGAAGCTTTTCAGGAGATCACAAGCGCTTCCTTCCTGACCTGTATGCAACAGTCTGTGATGAATCTGGGGATCCTGATGGTGCAGGGGCTTGTCAACAGTTTTGGCACCATCGTCATGGCCGCCTTTGCCGCTGCCGTAAAAATCGATGCCTTCGCCTATATGCCGCTGCAGGATTTCGGCAATGCCTTTTCCACCTTTATTGCGCAGAATTACGGGGCAAAAAAACAGGATCGGATTCAGAAAGGCATCCGTTTTGCCCTCTGTTTCATCGTCCTGTTTTCCTTTGTTGTATCCACTCTTGTGGTGATTTTTTCCAGGCAGCTGCTTCTGCTGTTTATCAAACCTGAAGAGACCGAAGTGCTTACCGTGGGTATGTCCTACCTGCGCACCGTAAGCATTTTCTACTTCGGCATCGGCGCTCTATTCATGCTCTACGGGCTTTACCGTGCCATAGGCCGTCCCGGTATGTCCTTAGTATTAACTGTTATCTCACTGGGCACCAGAGTGGCCCTTGCTTATCTCTTATCTCCCATTCCGGCCATTGGTGTAAGCGGGATCTGGTGGGCCATACCTATCGGCTGGTTTCTGGCGGACGCGACGGGGATTATTTACTATGTAAGAATTCGAAAACTCTCATAGCAAAGATGGCCATGCAGCCCGTCAAACAACAGTTTACGCATAATGCCTCACCCGATCTTTTTCATCCCATAGGCCGGCATCCTGCCTGCTGCCCGTCTCTTTTTCTCGCGCACTGTGACGCAGGCCAGCTTTTCCAGATGCCCACGAAGAGGAAGCAACACTGCAGTCGCAGTGATATTGAAGATGCTGTGCACTGCCGCAATCCCTGCGCTGTCCGCACTCTCCGTCATAAAAGCAAAGGGACGCATCCCATGCAGCCCATAAAATACAAGCATAAACAGTGCCGTGCCGATCAGGTTAAAATACAGATGAATACATGCGGCCCGCTTTGCATTGACACCGCTGCGGGAAGCAGACAGCAGCGCCGTCGCACAGGTCCCGATATTCTGCCCCATTATGATGGGAATTGCGGAAGCATAAGGCACCGCTCCTGTGGCGCAAAGCGCCTGCAAAATACCTACTGAGGCGGAGGAACTCTGGATCACCGCTGTCAGCAGCGCTCCCATGATCATTCCCATCACCGGATTGGAAAACATCAGAAACAGATTGGTAAAGGCCGGTATCTCTTTCAGGGGCGCCACCGCACCGCTCATCGCTTCCATACCGGTCATCAAAACCGCAAATCCCAGCAGAATTCCGCCGAAATTTTTCTTCTTTTCCCTTTTGGAAAACAGATACAGGCAGATACCGATCACGCCCAATATGGGAGAAAATGAATCAGGCTTTAACATTCTGATGAATAAATTGCTGCTCTCCACCCCCGCTAAAGATAAGATCCAGGATGTCACAGTGGTGCCGATATTAGCCCCCATAATGATCCCAACAGCCTGATGTAATGTCATAATACCGGAGTTTACGAATCCCACCACCATCACCGTGGTTGCCGAGGAAGACTGGATCACCGCTGTCACACCGGCTCCCAGTAAAACCGCCCTGAGAGGACTTGCTGTCAGTTTTCCCAAAATATATTCCAGTCTGCCGCCCGATAATTTTGACAGATTTACTCCCATAAAATGCATGCCGGCCAAAAACAGCGCCAGTCCTCCAAACATCAGAAAAATCGAAAAAATATTCATCTTAAAATTCCTCCTGTATGAAACAGATCCGATCGGCAAAGTTCTCTCTGTTTTCTCAACCTCACCTTACTATCTATCATACAGAAGGAATGTAAAATTATAACCCACAGTACTGTAAAGTTCCTGTAAAATATAAAGCATGTCACTATATAATCGCAATTTTATTTTTAAATTTCAGTTATTTTGGTAAATACACCGTAATTTCCGTGCCCTCGCCCGGTTTGCTCTTTAGCTTTATTTCCCCGTTATGATACTGCACCGCATGCTTTACAATGGACAGCCCAAGTCCTGTTCCCCCGGATCTTCTGGAACGGCTTTTATCGATGCGGTAAAACCGTTCAAATACATGGCTCTGATCTTCTATGGGAATCCCTATCCCGGTATCTCTGACTGTTATCTGCGCCCGGCAGCCCGCCTCCCTTATCTCTGTGATGACACTGCCGCCTCTTCTGTTATACTGAATTGCATTATCACAGAGATTATAAAGAATTTCCATGATCAGACGATATACTCCTGTCACAATTACTTCTTCTGTTTTCAACGCCAGGATCACCTGCTTTTTCTTCGCAGTCTCCATCAGGGAAGTACGCACTTCCTTTGCCACCTCCGCCAGATGCACGCTCTCAAGCGGCAGCGAATCTCCTCCGTCCAGCTGAGACAGCTGTATGATATCCTCCACAAGCGTCACCATCCTTGCCGCCTCCTGCCGCATTCTCGCCGCAAACCCGGGGATATCTTCCTCCTTCACCAGACCGTTCTCCAACAACTCTGCAGTTCCCATAATAGACTGCAACGGCGTTTTCAGTTCATGCGTCACATTGGCCGTGAACTCAATCCGGTCCTGCTCAGCCAGCGTGTAGGCACGTCTTAATTCCTGATTCTGTCTGTCGATCCTTTTAAGAAGGGGTGAGAGTTCTTCGTATACGTTATTGCCCAGAGGATCTTCCAGATCCAGTCTGTTGATGGGTTTCACAATATTTTCCGAGAGCCGCAGTGCAAAAAGCGCCGACAAGACAAGGGCGATCATCAATACAAGCATAATGGGCTGCTGCATGCCGATCACGATCGCTCCGATTGTAATGCCCATTCTGGAAATGCGCAGCACAGAACCGTCCGCCAATCTTTTGGCGTAATAATTTGTTTTTTCCAGCAAAGTAGCCGAATAACGGACACTGTGCCCTGTCCCTTTCAGAAACGCTTCCCGAATTTCTTCCCGCTGTCCATGGTTTTCCATGGTTCCTGCATCGGCAGCCGTATCGTATACTACTTCGCCCTCCGGACTGACCCATGTCACACGGCTGTCCCCGAAATCTGTCAGCATCAGATATTCTGTTCCGAACTTTTCCGCCCCTGACGCGGCCATTTCCAGCTCACTTTGCAGTCTTTCCGACTGCTGCCTGTCAAAATAGTGATAAAAACCGCCGAAAATAAACACCATACTGCAGGCAAAAACCGCCAGCGCGGTAAACAGAATATTGCGATATATTTTTTTACTCACGGCTTCTCCTCCAAACGATACCCAACCCCTCTCACCGTCTCTATCATGTCTCCATATTCGCCCAGCTTCTGACGCAGTGTCCGGATATGCATATCCAATGTCCTCGTTTCTCCCACAAAATTATCTCCCCACACCTTGAGGAACAACTGCTCTCTGCGGTAGGCAAACCCCGGTCGCTCCAAAAACAGGCGCAACAGCTCAAACTCCTTTAACGTCAACTCTGTCCGCACCCTGTCCACAAATACTGTTCTCTCTTCCGCATTTAACAAAATACCGCCGGCCTTTAACACTATTCCGCCTTCCTTCTTTTTGCACCTGCGCAGCACCGCCTTCACCCTGGAGATCATCTCCATCATACCAAAGGGTTTCACCAGATGGTCGTCTGCGCCAATGTCCAGACTTCTTACCTTCTCATGCTCCGCCCCCTTCGCCGTCGCCATGATTACCGGAATATCCGCAGTTTTTTCCTCCGTCTTCAGCCGCTGTAAAATCTCCATACCGTCCATCCCGGGCAGCATGATATCCAACAGGATCAGATCCGGTTTCTCATCTTCCAATGCCGCAAAAAAAGAGCTGCCATCCGCAAAGCCTCTGGCCTCAAACCCGGTCATCTCCAGAGAATACAATTCTATCTCCCGGATACTCTCATCGTCCTCCACACACCAGATCAAAGTATGTCCTCCTTTATCACTCCATTAACAGCCTGTCCAATTTTTCGATTTGCAAACACTTTGCCGCCTGAAAAGGCAGGACAAGTCTCTACTGATCTGCCCCACCTCTGACTTTTCTATTTCCCGAAGTTTTGTCACCGCTTTTCCTTCACCACAATCCATATCTCACAGGCATAGTCTGGATTCTGCACCTGATCTGAAGGATATACTTCCAGTTCAATCTCTGACACATACTCGTATCTGTCATTTTGCGGAAAGAACTCCGTAACAATTTTTTTGTAGGTCTCTGCAAATGCCTCCGGCATTTTTCCCCTGCAGGTAAACACCGCGTAAGTATGGGCGGGAATCCCGACAATCTCCAGCCCTTCCTCCACAGGTCTGCCGTCATATTCCGCGCCGATCCCGTAGGGGAATTTAAGTCCTTCCGTGTTCCCGGAATAACAGATCCCTAACAGCCCTTTCAATACGGGCTTCTCCGGAATATAGCCCACCAGTTTCCGTATGGTACCGTTCTGCGTACACTCATCCCAAAAGTCTGAGATCTCCCACGCCGGTCCGTCCTCATCGGCTTTTTCCACAGTCTTTCGTTTGCATACCACCTGAAATGCATCCAGTTTCTCAATTCTGTAATCCATTGTACTGCCTCCTGTTAAAATAAGTTTGACAGACAGTCTGGAAAAAGATTTCACATTCCCGCCGCGCCTCGCCTGGGTGGGCGTGACGCCATGGAATCGGGTGAAGGCGCGGGCAAAGCTTTCCGGCGTATCATACCCATATTTCAAAGCGATATCGATCACTTTGTCCTTTGTACCCGAAAGATCGGACGCCGCCTGGGAAAGCCGTCTCATACGAATATAGTCGCCCAGTGTAAAACCACATATCACGCCGAATACTCTCTGAAAATGAAAGACTGACGAACAGGCCTCCTTCGCCACCGCTTCATAGTCAATTTCTTCTGTCAGATGCGCCTCCACATAGTCGATCGCCCGCTGTAAACCAGCTATCCATTCCATGCCTTTCTCCTCCTGTTCTGTAGTTTCATTCTAACAGGAACGAAAAACGGATTCCTGATATTCTGTGCTGTCCGGTGTCAGGATATCTTGCCTGCCGCTGCCTTTTCGATCGCACAGGTATGTTTTTTCGTCTTTGTATGATAGGACACCCCCACCAATAAAATATCTCCTTTATAGCCGGAAAGCGCCTGTTGATACTTTCTCTCTTTTATCTGCTCTATCGCCGCATTTTCTGATTTATTCCATTTCAGTTCAACAATAATGGCCGGATAGTTTCCCCCGCTTTTTGGCCAGAAAACAATATCGGCATACCCCTTCCCCGCAGGCAGTTCTTCCATTCTCGCATAATAATCGATACTGCTCAGATAAGCTGTCTTAATCACGTTTCTGAGAGCCTGTTCATTGTTATAAAACGCAGGTGCTGTCTCCTCATTATGAATGGCGTCGATAATTTCCGCCACCTTCTCCGCATCCATCGCCCAGGTAGCCGAAAGAAGCGCATCCGACCGCAATACCGCTTCCATCAGTTCCTTTCTGCCGCCATTCTTCACCGCCCGTATAAACTCCTCTTTTATTTCCCGGTTTGGAATGGAAACCGTTCTGTTTTCCTCATCATATGCAAGATAACCTAGATGGATCAGCAGTGTGAGCACATCATCCCTGCTTCTCATAGACGTCATATCATTCTGAAAAGAACCGGTATCCACTTCACAGGCAACTCCCCCCAGCATATCGATCACCGCATCTTTCAGTCCGTCAAAATTCATGTCAATATAATTCCTCAGCGCCTCATAGGTTTCCGTCTTCGTCCAGTAATTACTGTATTTTCTCCTCAGAATAGACTCCATGACAGACTTCGGGTTATAGATACAGATATCTCCGACCTGATAGCCGTCATACCACGTTTTCATCATCCGAAAATCCATATGGAATCTCTCGCAGAGAGATTTTACCTCATCCTGTGTAAAGCCGATATAATTCTGCAGCGGCCTGGGTTCCACCATACTGTACTCATAAAAATCACTGACCGCCGATTCATGCCCGTACTTTTTTATCGGAAGAATACCCGTCATATACACCGCCGCAAACAGGCGGTCCGTCAGGCTGCTCTTAAAAAGAGAACGCAGCAATAGAATATACCGGTCCAGAATTTCATCCCGGCCTTTGCACTCCCGAAACATGGCATCCCATTCATCTATGATCAGTATCATCTTCCTTCCGGTGCTGTCATTTATTTTTCGCAGAGCGTCAACCAGCGTATGTTCCCCCGCCGCCTCCGGATAAGCCTCGCCGAGATCCTCGATGATTGCCGCCTCCATGGCCTGCACTAACTGCGCATTCTGCTTCATCGTGGATAAAAACAGCGTGATATCCAGATACAGAACATCGTATTTATTTAAATGCTCCCAAAAAGAGGCATTCTCCGCAATGCGCAGATCCTGAAATAATTCCAGAGAATCGCACCCCCTGCTGTAATAAGCGCACAGCATTTTCGTCGCAAAAGACTTGCCGAATCTTCTCGGCCTGCTCACGCAGATCAGCTTTTGAGTTGTATCCAGACAGGAATTTATAAAGCCGATCAGCTCCGATTTGTCCACATATTCACTGTTTCTGATCGACCGGAAACCCTCGTCTCCGATATTGATATATTTTCCCTTTGCACACATCATATTTTCCATAGGCTCACCTCTCTCCTGCCTGCCGCTTCTTTATTACAGCATACAACAGAAGAGAGAAGTTTGCAATTCCAACCTGCCAGCGCGCTCTCTCCTGCCTTTTGCTGCTTCTCTTTCAGTAGATCTTTTGTTTTACATAATTCAAACGTTCTATTTCTGTCTGGCACATCGCAGTCTGTTCGTAATATCTCGCATTTCATTAACAACAAAATATTCTAATCCTCATATAAGGCGGCCATGTCATATATTCTGCGTTTCATTTCGTCACGAATAGATAGCGGCTCCAGGCACTCTGTTTTAGTGTACTTTACTTTGTCACTTCAACGCCAAGGCTTTCCTGTGCCGCAGACCACTTTTCGTTCCACTCCGCCATCACTTCGTCCAGTGTCCTTGTGCCGTAGAGAGCCGCTTCCAGAATTTCACAGTCAGGATAGTCGTTGTTGTTAATACCGACTTCGCTCTCGTTATTCACATCGTTGAACAGACTTTCCTCTCCCTCCAGAGGCGGATTGTCGGACAGCAGTTCCACGCCCTCAAAATAAACTAACGCATCCGGCAGATCGCCGCTCTTGAGCGCTGGGATACTTCTCTCATCCTCGTAAATACTGGATTCCTCGATAAGCCATTTCAGATATACCATCGCCGCGATCTGATTGTCTTCTGTGGCCTGATTGTTGATACCGAAAGCATAGTTTCCGCCTGCGCCGGCATAACACTTTCCGTCCACAGTGATCGGGAACGGCATGTAGCCCACATTTTCGGGTGTATCGCCTGCATCTTTACACTACTGTACCGCCCAGGAGCCTAACACCATCGCACCGATCTCGCCCTTGTTCATTTTACCTTTGGAAGATTCCCAGTCACTGCTGGCAGGGGATTCCTCCACCAGTTTTCTCGCAACCGCCTCATACATCGTATAGTAAACGGCATAAGGGCCTGTCATATTATCCTGCTTTGCAAAGGGATCTTTCGTATGAATAATGTCGTTGTTCATGAAATCCGGATTGCCAGTAGCCGCAATGCCGATGTAAGCATCCCAGGCGCCCATGGGCCATCCTGCGGAAAAGTTTGTGTACAGCGGCGCTTCCACATCCGTATTGTCCTTGATCTGCTGCAGACAGTCGAGGAACTCATCCGGTGTGGCGGGAAGTTCCGTGATCCCGGCATCTGCCAAGACTTTTTTGTTGTAAAGAATGCCGCCTGTCGTACCGCCGTTGGCAATTCCGTAAACCGTACCATCATAGGTTTTCTCCGTACAGAAATTGTAGATGGGATGCCAGGGTGCCATAAGCACCAAGCGCTGTAAAATAAGAAGAAAGCTCATTTTTATTCACACTTGTAGGAATAAAGCAAAGATCACCCCAGTCACCGTTTGTCAGACGAAGGTTCAGGGATTCTTCATAATCTGTAATACCCTCGTAAGTTACTGTGATGTTTGGATATACTTTCATAAAATCTTCCGCATAGCCTTTATATACGGTATCCACAATGTCTGTCCTGTTTGTCAGTACTTTGATGGATGCAGTGAGATCCTGATAATCCTCTCCTACCTTGATCTGATCAATGGTCGGAATATCCACAGAGCCGGCTACCCCCGTCTGTCTCCTCCGCCTTCCCGCAGGCAACAAGCATAGATACCGTCATCACTGCTGCAAGTCCGAGACTTAAAACTTTTTTCACTTTCATAGTGATTTCCTTCTTCTTAATTTTATTTTTAATATTAAGTTAATTTAATTCTAGAACTATTTAATCAATTTTCAAGTACTTTTTACTTAAAAATGATTTATGTTACTTTTGTAAAATATTTAATCTTCAGTTTTATGCAATTTTCACAAATAGTTATTCCAGCATTTCTTTCTACATATAAATACAGGGATTTTAGTGGATTAAATTTTAAGTTAAATCAATTGGTTGGATGTTTCTCGCGGCCCACGTACTGCCCCGGCAGCAAATTTCCTTGTGCGTGCCTGCGCAATTGAGCAGGGAAGAACCATCCTCCCCTGCGCGCCGCGCGGGGTGCGTGCATCAAAGCTGCTAATTTCCATACGTACTCCGAACGCATTATGCGTCTCTGTGCGTAAAAAAAAACAGAGCCCAGGTGCCGCACCTGCTCTGCTTTATTCACTCAATATTTATTTATGGTCTTCTCTTTTTACTCCATGTATTTTCGGCATGTTCAGGCATTTATCACCTTTCTCACACTTTCCTTCTCCACAATATGCCCGGAAATAATATCAAGTCCTCTTCCCGATTCCGGGTTTCGCAGTCTCTTCAAAACCTTTTCCAGCGCAACCCGGACCATCACTTTTGTATTTACCTCATAGGAAGTAATATGTTTGTCAGGAAATCCGGGATACAGATAATTATCAAATCCCACCACAGAGATATCTTCCGGCACCCGCAATCCCCGCTCCTCCAACATAAGAATCAGCTTCCCAGCCACCAGATCACAGTTGCACACAAAAGCTTCCGGCAGCTTCTCTGGCAGTTCAAACCGGATATCGCCTATTTCATTTCTATCCTCGATCAGCCATTCTTCCAGCAGTTCTTCGCCATGTTCCCAGAGGGCTTTCTGAAAACCGCAGTATCGGTCCATAATACTGCTGGTAGCCTGGATCGAACCCACATATGCCATTCTGTGAAATCCGTGCTCAAACAAATACTCCGTCATCAGATACATGCCATAAAAATTGTCGCCTATCACAGAATCCGCCAACAGTTCCTTGTCATAAAAATCCAGAAAAATCACCGGCATATTCGTTTCTTTTCGCAGAAAACGAATATACCCTTTACTGATCTTTCCCATGATAATCAGCCCTTCCACAGAATCTTCTGCCACAATTCTAGGCAGAATGCGATCCGTCTCCGTCTCGTGTTTCAAAATCTCCACAGAAGTCATACAGTTTTTATCCGCCGCAATCAGTGCCATCTCCTGATACATCTTCCAGTAAAATGTCGTATATTCCGCCAGATATTTTTCCGAAATAATAATACCTATATTTCTCAGACCACGTCCTTTTTCTCTCTTTGCCGCCGCTGTGTTCTGCCGATATCCCATCTCATCCGCCAGCCTGACGATCTGCTGCCTGAGTTCATCACTGACACCCTTTTGTCCCGACAGAGCATTATGCACCGTCACCGTACTGACACCGACACGCTCCGCAATATCCGCCAACCTTACTTTTGCCATAATTTCTCCATTCCGGTTCTGTTTCCTGTATAATTGCTCAAACCTGCTGCAGACGGGTACAGTCAGGACTGAACTGTGATATTCTTCTGACAGCTTCCTATTTCTCCGCCGACAAAGTCCAAAATATGTCCCTGCCTGCCCTGTCCGACAGACACATTACATTCTCACAAAGTGATACAGCCTGCTTACAAAATCCCCTTTCATGGGCTCCACCAGGAAACCGCCGTACAGTAACATCTCGCCGGAGTATACCTGCTCCGTTCCTTCCAGGCGGTACAGGGCATCTTCATCAAAGCCCTGCAGACGGATCTTTCTGCTGCGCTTATTCGGCTCAGCCAGTACCTGCACATAGGTCACCAACACTTCCCCTTTATCTTTGGAAGCCACTGCCCAGGCGTCAAACCTGTGATTCTCCTGGTAAGAAGCGATGCGGTAATAGTCCCCCTCCCGCACAAGATCGTTGTAAGCGTGGTACATGGCCACCTGCCCGCTTATCATCTGTCTTTCGGCTTCCGGTATCTTTGTAATATCCAGCTCATAGCCAAAACTTCCCGCTAACGCCACATGACTTCTTGTCTCAAAGGGTGTGATACGCCCTGTGATATGATTCGGGCAGTCACTGATATGAGCGCCCATGGATGAAAGCGGATAGACAAGCGCCGTACCCTCCTGAATGGAAAGCCGTTCAACAGCGTCCGTATCATCGGAACACCAGATCTGCGGACTGTAATACAACATGCCCGGATCGAATCTGGCGCCGCCGCCGGAACAGTTCTCCAAAAGCAGCTCCGGGAATTCCGTCACAAGACGCTCCTGCAGCTCATAAACGCCCAGCACATACCGGTGAAACAGTTCTTTGTGGTGCTCCCTGTCCAGCCAGACACTGCCCAGGTCCGTGAGCTGTCTGTTCATATCCCATTTCACATAACGGATATTGGCACTGCGGAGAATCTCCGCCACCGCCTCAGATACATAATCCACCACCTCCGGTCTGGACAGATCCAACACATACTGATTTCTGCACATGGAGACTTCTCGCCTGTCGATCTGAAGCGCCCAGTCCGGATGGGCTCTGTAAAGCTCGGAATCCGGTGAGATCATCTCCGGTTCAAACCAGATACCGAATTCCAGACCGATTTCATTCACCTGATCCACCAGCTTTTTCAGGCCGCCTTTTATCTTCTCTTCATTGACGATCCAGTCCCCCAGAGAATTATCGTCGAAATTGCGCTTTCCAAACCACCCGTCGTCCATAACCAGCATCTCAATGCCGCAGTTTTTTGCTTCTCTGGCAATTTCCAACAGCTTTTCATCATCAAAGGCGAAATAGGTCGCCTCCCAGTTGTTGATCAGAACAGGACGTTTTTTATGATTGTAGACGCTGCGGATCATGTGATTTCGGTAAAAATCATGGAAACAGCGGCTCATCTTTCCAAGCCCCTCTCCCGAATATGTGCAGATCACTTCCGGCGCCTGAAAGCTTTCCCCGGAAGAAAGATTCCAGGTAAACTGCTCTCCGTGGATACCCATCACCATTCTCACACTGTCGAACTGGTTTATCTCCGCCTGAGCCAGAAAATTACCGGAATAAACAAAATGCATCGCATAAACCTCTCCCTGCTGTCCGGTAGTACCCGGCGTGACAAGCGCTATAAAGGGGTGCTCCTGATGGCTCGACTCCCCCCGCACAGAACCGACGGACTGTTTCCCATAGTGGAGAGGCTCTCTCTGAATATGCCGTTCTCTGGCCCAGGAACCACACAGACTGATCATCTCAAAGTCTTCATTGTCCATATCCAGACAGGCGCTGTATACTTTTTCTAACTGCAGCGATTCGCTACCTTTATTGCTCACTCGAACGCTTCGCGCTATGATATCTTCTTTCTCGAAAACAGAGTAAGAAAGTACCGCCTCCAATCCCAGAATCCCATCCGCCAGCGTAATCTCCAGCGTTTCTACTTCCCCTTCGCTGCCAAAAGAAGCCGGAATTCCCTCAAGTCTCTTTTTCCCCTGATATACTTCAAAGGACTGATAGAGAAGCTCACATCCCATCTGCCCTAATTCATTCCTGACATTCAGACAGCTCTCTCTGTAATCTCCAATGCCCCCCACAGGGTACTCCATCGGAAAACTGTCCATAAAGGAAACCTTTTCTCTTTTATTCACGGAAGGAGTAAAAGGCGCTTCCGCCGTCCGCAGCAGACAGGCATTTACTTCTTTATGTAATTTTCTGCCGTAATAAATATGTCCCAGGTATCCCTCCGGCGTCAGGCCGATCAAATAAGTACTGTTTTTCGTATCCAGCTGAAATATCCTTTTTTCCTCATGAAAGCAAATTGCCATATCCTGTTCTCCTTTTATACTGTTCTTCCTTTATACTGTTTTTCCTTTAAATCGCTCTCTCTTCCTATTATGTTAACTGCCCATGCGCAACAGACAGCTCCCCTGGAAAACGCCTCAAATCCATCTCTGCTCAACATCTGGTTGCATTATACTTAATTTTTTTGCTTAGTCAACTTAATTTTTAATTTATCTGAGTGTATTTTCTTTTTGTATATTTTCTTTTTTCTCTTTCGTACCGTTCTGCATTTCTCATATAGTTTCTCTTAAGGATCATCTCTCCGAAAGCGCAGGCTTTGTCCGCCAGACTGACTAAAACAGCTTCTCTGGATCTCGGTACATGCAGAAATGTTAACGGCCACATATGGCTTGTAATAATGTTTTTTTCCAGCTCTGTCAGCGAAAACTCCTTTTCCGCATTCTTAAGCGCCGTAACCGGATGGCCGAACCAGTGCTCTTTTGTCCCGATCTTCTTATTGCCCCGCGCCTGATACAGATAAAAGTCATGCAGCATGGCGCCCTTTGCCAGGCTCGTTCCGTCCACCTTAATATGCAGCCTGCGGGACATGTCATACGCACACAGAGCCACCCTGGAACTGTGGTCATACAGATTAGAAATATTATGGTTCGGATATTTCTTTAATTCCTGGATAATGGGATTCTCACGAAGCAGAATAAAAGTCTCCCAGAATTTTTCTCTGTCTCTGTTTCCTTTATTGGACATTGGTTTTGTCTCCGTTTCTTATACTTTAAATTTATTATATCATGTTCTTCAAACATAATGCGCTTCGCAACGCACACTTGCTTTGCCAGCAACATAAGTATATCAGAAAACGCCAAAAAAACAAGCGGAAACCTTGCATATCATTGACAAAGGCAGGCGCCCATGCTAATCTGAGAACGTAGTATTTCATGCGTAATCAAAGAAAAGGATTACTGATTTTTCTAAAAACAGACTGCAGGAAATAAGGATTATGACTGAAAAGAGAGAGAAATTTCTGGCGGCATTTATGATGATTTTGTTGATTACCTGTCTGTTTCCGGTAATGTATTTAGGGCGCTATAATCATGCTACGGGAGATGACTATCACTACGGAGTATCAGCACGACTGGAGTGGGAAAAAAACGGAAATCTCATAAATGTCATAGCTGAAGCCGGAAAGGGAGTCTGCCGTGAATACAATCAGTGGCAGGGAACCTATTCTGCCATGTTCTTAATGTACCTTCCCCCTAATCTGTTTGGAGATTCGGCCTATCGGCTCGTGACAACGGTTATTCTGCTTCTTCTTACAGGCAGTATCTTTTATCTGTTAAAACCGATGATCTGTAATTGGCTGAAAGGATCAAAATCGTTGTGGATCACAATTGCATCTGCAATAATTTTATTATGTATTGAGACTGTCCCTTCACAGGGGGAAACTTTTTTCTGGTATAATGGCTCCATGTATTATACAGGCTATTTTGCTGTAACATTATTTTTTTGGGGATTGCTGATTCGCTATTTAGACGGAAAACATAAATGGTATCTGCCGATGCTGTTGATGCTGGCTGTCTTTTTGGCTGGTGGGAATTATGTTTCTCTGCTGCCCAGTCTGATTCTCATATTTTTTACAACAGTATGGTTGTTCTATAAAAAAAATACACATGCATGGAGCATTGGATTCATAATGGCCACCATGTTTGCAGGATTTATTGTCAGTGCTGCAGCTCCCGGAAATCGCATGAGGCAAACCGAAATGTGGAAAATTCCCGCATGGAAAGCTGTCTTAAAATCCTTATTGCAAGGTATAAATTATATAACTGCCTGGACGGGAGTATGGTATATCATATTTCTGATCCTTATAACACCAATACTCTGGAAATATCTGAAAAAATGCAGTTTCCGTTTCCGTTATCCGGTTTTAATCGTGGGCTTCCTATATGGTTTATTTTGCTCTATGTCCTGTCCAACCTTTTATACAATGAATTCAACGGGACCAGCAAGAGTTGTCAGTATTGTTTATTATGGATATATTCTGTTTTTCTTTTTTACCTATTGTTATCTTTTGGGATATTTCCAAAAAATCCGGGAAAAAAAAATAAAAACTGCTTCAAACACTAAAATATCGGCAGCGCGTTTCTCCGTTGCAGGCATCCTGATTCTGTTTGCACTACAGGTAATTTCAGGCAATCTGTATACCCTGACTACAGCGAAAGCAGTTCACCTGTTGTCAAGCGGAGAAGCTAAAGCTTACGAAAAGGAATATCAGGAAAGAATGAATATCTTACTGGATGATACTGTACAGGATGCAGTACTTCCTGCCTATCAGCACAGACCGGATATGCTTTATGTCGGAGATTTTTCCAGTGACCTGCAATCTCCTCTCAATCAAAGTGCTGCTGCCTATTTCCACAAAAAATCTATCCTTGTCAGCTCTCCCTGACTCATTATCAACAAATTTATCATTTGACGAGACACAGAAAAAGCATTACATCGAAATACAGAATGAGCCGGACAGAAAGGAAAAAAATGAATCAAAAACATTTTACATTTACATCAGTCTATAATTTTATTTTACCCTGTCTCATCTTTATTACAGGAGCCTTTGTCCGCCTCTATCTCTTCGGCCATGTCCCGGCCGGTTATCAGATGGATGAGGCCTATGCCGCATGGAATGCTTTCTCTCTGTATCATTGTGGAATAGATTCTGCCGGACATAGCTACCCGGTATATTTTGAAGCATGGGGCGGCGGCCAGAATGCCTTAATTTCTTATCTTATGCTCCCCTGGATCGCTCTCTTTCGCGGACACATAAATTCATATACCGTCCGCCTTCCTCAGGTTATACTATCTTTAATTACTCTGATAGCAGTCTACTTTCTTGCCAGAAAACTGTACGACCGTTATACCGCAAACTGGTGCATGTTTCTGGTTGCCATCTGTCCCTGGCACATTATGATGTCACGCTGGGGGTTGGAATCCAATCTGGCGCCCGGATTCCTGATACTCGGAATATGTTTTTTTGTTTATGGACTGGATCGCCAGCCTCTGATGTTACTATCTGCATTATGCTATGGCTTAAGTTTATATTGCTATGCTACAATATGGCCGATCGTACCGGTAATGCTGGCTCTTCAGGTTTTGTACCCCGCATTGCATCATCGTTTCAAATGGACCAGATGGACCATTGCCTCCGGCCTGCTGTTAATTCTGCTTGCCGCTCCGTTACTTTGCTTTCTGCCTGTCAACGCTGGAATTCTGCCTTCCTTTAAAATAGGTATATTTTCTGTTTACAAATTGACCCATTTCCGATCCGGAGAGCTTGCTCATTCTTTTGTTGACTGTTGGAATAATTTCAAAAATATGGGCAGATTATTTATCTGTCAGAACGGTCTGCGCCCCTACGATATTATTCTGCCATACGGTTTCTTTTATGATCTGGGGCGTTGTTTCATTGTGATCGGTATCGCGGCACTGCTTCACCGATTCATAAAAAGCCTTATTTCCAGGCAATATGATCCTTCTGCCTTTCTGCTTATTCAACTGCTTGGAGCCGGCATGACAGGTATTCTGATCACCGTCACCATGACACAGATCAACTGCGCATATATCCCTCTTATGATGGCAGGCGCTTATGGTATCATGTCGTCTGTTCGTATGCTCAAATTATTATCAGGAAAAATATCCGAAAAGCTATCCGGTATAACCGCATATGCTTTCAGTCTTTGTATTTTACTTGCCTTTTTATATCAGTTTGGCAATTTCAGCCGGGATTATTTTACGACATACAGAGAACTTGTAAGCGCCTATTTTCAGGATGGAACCGATGAAGCAGTGAGAACCGCTTACAGGATAGCTCAAAAAGAGGATCGGAATCTGGTGATAGAAGATGCATTGAAATATCCCAATGTCCTGCTCTCCCTGGAAATACCGGCAGACAGTTACCTTCAGACAGTAACATACCGTGACCAACGTCCGGCTCCCGCAAGTTTTCAAAAAGAAAATGTGACAATTTATATGGGGATCGACTTTGACAATCTAAACGCTGACAATGTCTATCTGATTTACATGACTGACCTTGATCTCTTTAACGGCTGGAATAGTATCCCTTATGGCAATTGGATTGTGGTCTATTCATAATACCCGAATTTCCAGGTATACTGATACTTATTTCAACAACCTCAGCCTCTTCCCCGCCTTCACTAACAGATGCCCCTTCGGCATACTCCGCAGTTCATCCTCCGTCACGCCATGCAGGGCGATAACAAGCACAAAGTATACAAACATCGCTACAGCTACCGCAATGCCAAGCGCTGCCAGATTGATCGGCAGAAAATAATAAATACCATGATACACGCCGAAAGCCACCGCTCCCATAATGACAGAGGCAAACGCAGGCCGCACAAATGTCTTGTCGATCTCCTGCTTATATTTCAGATATTTCCTCAGAGAAACAGCGTTTAAAACACTGACGATCACCGAATACAATACCGTCGCCGCCACATAATAATACATCCGGTATGCATTGTCCAGGTACAGGAGCATTACCGCCATCGCCGCCGCATGGAGTATTAACGCCACCGCCGCATGGATGATCGGCGTTGCCATTTTGCCGATGGACTGTAACACCGCCTGCGTCAGCGTAGACATTCCATAAAAAATAATGCTGAAGGAAGTCACGGCAAGCAGATTGGAAGCCACATCCAGGGATTCCGGCTGGTTAAAGATCACCTGCATAATAGGTTTTGCAAGCACCGCGATTCCCACAGCCGCAGGAATTGAGACAAACATCGTCACCTTCATGGATTTTGCCACCTTTGCCCGCACGCTCTTTCTGTCCCCTTTTTCGGCGTCGCTGGATATGCTGGGAATCAGGGCGGTTGCCATGGCAGACGCCAGTGCGATCGGAATGTTGGATATCTTTGTCCCTTTTGCTATGGCGCTTAAATCCGTAGCTACAACAGACTCTTTCAAATCCATCACCAGCATCATCAGTTTCTGATAGATCGTTTTATCTAAAAAATTATTGACATTGTAGATTCCCGTACTGAGAATAAAAGGCGTCACCACAAGCAGGATCATCTTAAAGATCTCCCTGTAGGATTCCTCATCCCGATGGGTATCGCGCTCCACTCTCCCCAGGATCATCTTCCGGTTTATCGCATATGTCCAGAGCATAAACAGTAATGCGATAAGCACTCCCGCACCGGTACCGATGGTTCCACCCGCTGCTCCATAGGAAGCCTGGGTTGACAGATCCTTACCGGCCACAGCCTGGACCATCACATAAGCCATACCGATACTGACACCCGCATTGGCGAGCTGTTCTAAAATCTGGGAGACGGAAGTCTGGACCATCGTTTTGTGAGCCTGAAAATAACCTCTGAAGACGCCCAAAATGCCGCTCAGAAAAATAGTCGGCGCCAGCACCCGAAGCGGCAGAATAGCACTCTCCATCTCCACTAAAAGCCCAGCTCCGAAAAACACAAATAAGCTGGCAATACCACCGACTACCAGCACATAAACAAATGCACAGCGAAAGATCCTGTGTGCATTCCGATATTCTCTTAAAGCCAGCTTTTGTGCAATAACCTTGGATACCGCAGACGGTATGCTGTAGGAGGATATGAGCAGTATAATACTGTATGCAGCATAGGCGCTGTCATAATATCCGAACCCTTCATCACCGATGATATCGACCATCGGTTTATTGTACAAAAGACCAATGATGCGGACGATGATCCCGGCTGCTGCCAGGATCCCCGCCTGCATCACAAAATTGTCTTTCTTTTTTGCCATATTATGCCTCTCTTATGTACAGAATCTCTCGTACATCCTACATCTCACATAGTATTCCGTACATATCGAGTCTTTATAAGTTTAATACCCTATCAGCCAATCGTACATCTCCTGATATTTCATAGCGGAAACCTGCCAGGAGAAGTCCGCTGCCATGGCACGATCCACCATCTTGTTCCACTCGCGCTTCTTATCGTAATAGATCCGCTCCGCATAGCGCACCGTTGCCATCATCTCATGGGCATTATAGTTGACAAAACTGAATCCTGTTCCCTTGCTCTCATACTCATTGTAAGGCTCCACCGTATCCTTCAGACCGCCTGTCTCACGCACGATGGGCAATGTACCATACCGCAGGCTCATCAGCTGTGAAAGCCCGCAGGGCTCAAACAGAGACGGCATCAGGAACGCGTCGCAGGCGCCGTAGATCTTATGGGACAGTGCATCGGAATAATAAATATTCGCGGATACTTTATTGCTGTACTTCCAGTCGAAATGGCGGAACATATTCTCATACCGCTCTTCCCCGGTCCCAAGCACAACGATCTGAATCGCATCCTGACAGAGTTCATCCATCACATAGGCAATCAGATCAAACCCTTTCTGATCGGTAAGTCTTGACACAATACCGATCATCATGATCTTATCGTTTACCTCTAACCCCAGCTCTTTCTGCAGTGCCCGTTTATTTTTCACTTTTTCCTTCCGGTAGTTCATGGCGTTATAGGGATACTCCAGGTGCTTATCCGTCTCCGGATTGAAATCCTCATAATCGATACCGTTTACGATACCGCGCAGATCTCCACTTCTTGCACGCATCAATCCGTCCAGATTCTCCCCGTAAAACTCTGTCTTGATCTCCTGTGCATAAGTATCGCTGACCGTAGTGATCGCATCCGCAAACACCAGTCCGCCTTTCAACAGGTTCGCGTCCTTATAGGCTTCCAGCTTATCCGGGGTAAAGTAATAATCCGGCAGTCCGGTAATATCCTTCACATCTTTTACATTCCATTTGCCCTGGAATTTCAGATTGTGGATCGTCATCACCGTCTTAATTCCACGGAAGAATTCATTTCCCTGGAAACGTTCATGCAGATAGACGGGTACCAGTCCGGTCTGCCAGTCATGACAGTGGATCAGATCGGGCCTGAAACCGATCACCGGCAACGCCGAAAGGCAGGCCTTGCTGAAATATGCATATTTTTCTATTTCAAACAGTGCATTATCCGTATAGGGTTTTACTCCTGTAAAGTATCCTTCATTGTCTATAAAGTAATATTTTACACCATCCACTTCCGATTCCAGAATTCCCACATACTCGTCTTTCCAGTGGAAATCCATATAGAAGTGAGCTTTATAACTCAATTTCTCCTTCATCTTATCAGACATACAGGAATATTTCGGGATCATAACCCGCACATCATAGTACTCTTTGTCTATGCACTTCGGCAAAGACCCTACTACATCAGCCAGTCCTCCTGTCTTGATAAAAGGAACGCCCTCTGATGCGATAAAAAGTATGTTTTTCATCATAAACCTCCGTTTGCCCTACCCTGTTCAGAAGATAAATTCTGTTTTATATCCGTATTATACATCAAGGTTTCGAGTAAAGGAAGTACCTTTCTGGAAATTTTGCAGAAGAATATGAGGAAACATTACTACACGCAGGGCTTTCCCCACAGTATCAGCCACATTATGCCTCCCGATACCGGAGCCGCAATTTATCTGTGATCAATGCGATAAATTCCGAGTTTGTAGGCTTCCCCTTGCCGGTATTTATCGTGTAGCCAAACAGTGCATCCAATGTCTCCATCCGTCCTCTGCTCCAGGCCACTTCAATAGCGTGCCGGATAGCCCGCTCCACCCTGCTGGGCGTAGTCTGATATTTATTGGCGATGGAAGGATATAACAGTTTTGTAATAGAGTTTAACATCTCCATATCCTGCACAGACATCATGATCGCCTCCCGCAGATACTGATAGCCTTTGATATGAGCCGGCACACCAATCTCATGGATCATATCCGTCACGTCCGTCTCCAGATCATAAACCGGAGCGCTCTCCAATACCGCAGGAGCTTTGCCCGCGGCTCCTGTCTGGATAGACGCCGCCTGCAGCGCACTTTCGCCGCTCCACTTCACCTCAATTTCCTTTTCTCCAGCCGCACCGCCTTTCTCCGAGGACGACACCGTTATCATGATCTGGAACTCTTTATCCTGCTTGATCAGTTCATCAATGATCCTGTGCATTTTCTCTGTATCTCTTGTAGCCGGTACACGAAGCTGTTCCATATAAAATTCCCCTTTATACACCAGATTTTTATAAATCTTTTCACATAATTCAGTATATTTCTTCCGCCTTCCGCCTTCAAGCATCAAGTATCGCCATATTTTTTATATTCTGTGCATTTTCTTCCTTTCTTTAGAAAATCTGCTAAAATTCGATGGAATTCTTTGCTACGCAAGAATCCTTTTTTCCAGTTCCCCTATAAAATATTGAAAGCTGGGAGAATTGTTTTTATGTAAGTATAAAAATTTTCCGATCTCATTTGCCCAACTGCATTTCGCCTTTCCGATTTCCACATAACTTCCGGCGGCTTTCTTCATAAGTCTGGAATATCCCTGCGGATATACAATATCTGCCAATATTTCCCATGTTTCACAGATGGCATCCTGTCTATATCTTTTTATCAACTGAATTTTCGCATCAGGATATGCTCTCTTAACAGCCTCCATATCCCCCAATAGCCAGGCTTCCATTTCTTTTACCGCCACACAAAATACATAATCACACAACACCATATTAACAGCAGCTACATATTCTAATTCCTGTCTGAACTGTTGCACATCCCGCTCATCATTATCCAAAACAACTATCAATGCCGCCTGATCCATATTTTGCAGTACTTTATTGAATGCCCTCATATACATAGGAAGATCGTTCAACAGCTTTCCTGTTTTTCGTTCCAGCACATTTCCTGTTTTTTGTAAATGTCCTATGCCGCCAAAAGCTTTTATATCCCAGATAATTTCTTTATCAATATATTGATCCGCCAATTTTCCCATAACATGATTCACTAATATATTGGTCGATTTATCCTCTATAAGAAACTGAAAATACATTTAATCCTCCGTGTTCTCAAAATATTTGCTATACCACATATCTCCAACCGTAACTCCTTCTTCTGCCAGTTCTTTCACAAAAGCGTAATCTGAAGCCCTTTTAATATCCGAATAACCCTCGCTGTTTTTTATTAAAACCCACACATCATCCGGCCCCAGCGCGTTTACAAAAAAAGGGCTATGGGTTGTAATAAACAACTGTTTTGAAAAGCCGCTTCCGACATTCTTTTTCATCTCTTCGGCAAGATCACCCAGATAATGATGGTACAACCCATTCTCCGGCTCTTCAATAAATACCAACTGCCGTGGATTTCTTTCATGGAGCAATAAATAATATGCGAAAAGTTTCAACGTTCCATCCGACATTCTCTGAGAATAAAACGGCCGATCAAATCCTTCTTCATAAAAACGAAGCATCATTTGTCCATTATCAAATTTTTGCGGTTCTATTTTTTTTATTCCAGGAAGCTTTAGCTGAATTTCCTGTAATACTTTTTCAAATTCTTTCTTATTTTCCCTATACATATATTGTGCAACATTGTTAATATTGCTTCCGATCCTGTCCAGATATGCCTGTGGTGCCACGGTCTGCAACGCCCTTGCCGCATCAGGTGAAAAATAGCAGAGATACCAGCTTCTCAAGAAGCTCAAAAATTTTTCAATTCGATTATACTGTTTCATCGCGCCCAAAGTAACAATTCCCGGACGCCGAATGTCCGAAAGCTGTACCTCCACCTTTTTACCGATAATACTTCCGTCATCATTCTGTCCCTCCTCATCGTCATTTCCTTCAAACGCATACCCAATCCCTTCCTGCAAATACATGAAGGATCTCGGCCACCCATAACTCTCTACACGTTGGCGAAGCCTTTCCCGTTTAACATATGGACGGCCTGTTTTATCCAAATCAATTTCCAGCTCATAGGTAATAGGCCTTGTATTACTGGATTCTCGATAATACAATTCAAAAAGAATCGGTTCTGCTGCTCCCTGAGAAATCAGTTTTTCAAATCCTCCTCGATTATTTGCATCACAGGCCATTTCCACTCCCATTTCCAGACAATCGGCTATAAAACCAAAAGCATCTGCCAAAGTGCTTTTACCATTCCCACTTGGCCCAATCACGGCAACAAGATTGCCAAGCGCCCGGACTTTCTGATTTGTTCTTGTCTTTCCAAGCACGATATCTTTCAGGACTCCATAATTTTGAATTTTTATACCCTCAATTTTTCCCATATACCTCTCCATTTCCCGAATATTTAATACAGTATTTCCTTATAATTTTATTATAATACTTTTTTATCATAGCATTAAGCTGTAGAAATGACAATTCAAAACTCTAACACAACCTACATTACCGTAATATTTCAGCCACCAGCTTCACTGTTACCCATTACCAAATAATTGATCTATCTGACGTTTTCCAACAGACACATGGCAGCATAACCTGACATCAGTTATGCTGCCACACATTTTCCTCCTGAGTTTTTGACGCTATACCGTTTTCATTTTCCTTTCATATTTGCAGAAGTCAGATACACCGTCTTCTCCCATCTTCCACAGTAACTGTCCTTTCGCCCGCAAACATATCCCTATGCGCTGCCTTTTTTTCAGTTCGTCTCAATTAGCTCCTTCGCCATCCCGATCATCTCCTCGCCGGACAGCTCCGTATCAATTCCCAGCAGATCATAGTACACGCCGTCCTTCTCCCAGGTCACATGGCTGATCTGTCTGTACTGAATACTGTCCGCGCCTTCAGATATCTCATAATCGTCTCTCGCCAGATTCGCTTTATCCTCTTCGGTCAGTTCATATCCTGCGGGAACAAGCTTGTAGGTATATACATCGTAACGGAGTGCGATATCGCCGCACTGGTCCGTCATATCCGCTACCTTTTCCTGTGCGCCCTTTTCCGGTCTCTTATCTGCGTAGAGACTGATATCTTTTACACCGCCTTTTGCATATTCTACATGCAGCTCCGGAAAAGTATAGAGCCTGTCCTGATTTTCATCCATTGCGCTGGTTTTCATGACCTGCATCTCCACAAAGCTGTAGCCATTGTCAAAATTCTCCACAACATCCGCGGAAAATCCCAGCTTTCCCTCCGCTTTGGCAAGCTCGCCATAGGTAAAAGTCCCCATGGTTCCTGCAGAGATATATCCTGCTGTCTTTCCCGCGAAAGCGCCTCCCGAAATCAAAAGACAGGCCGCCGCCACACCAATCGCAAACTTCTTTACGCTGAAATGCTTTCTGCTTTGTTCTGATTTTTTCATAGAAACCTCCTGTTCTCCGGACATGGAGATCGGTACGATCTTCCCCTGCCTGCGGATCTCTCTGTCAATTTTCTGTTTCAATGTATCAGAAGCCGAAATATTACCGCACTGCATTTCAAGTGCTGCCTTTATCTTATCTTCCTGTAATGATTTCATATGAACTCCTTTCCTGCACACGCTCTGACCTACATACTTCGATACCCATTCGGTCCTCCAGTTCCCTTTTCAGAAACTTTCTGGCCGTATGCAGTCTTGATTTTACCGTTCCTTCCCGGCAGTTCAGCATTTCTGCGATCGCACTCACCGAAAATTCGTTATAGTAATATAACACAACCACTGTGCGCTGCTTCACCGGCAGAGCCGCCACTGCTTCGGAAATCATCTCGGCCTCTTCCTGTTTTATCATCTGTCCCAGAGGAGATAGAATGGACCGGGAACATACTGCCTGATCTTCCGAAAGCCGCTCCGCCTCTTCGTCAGGCACTTCCTTTCCTCTCTTTTTACACATCCGATAGGCTGTTCTCACAAGAATCTGCATCATCCACGGTTTAAATCCACTGTCATTTTTCAGCTCGGAGATATGAAGATAAACTTTGACAAAGGTTTCCTGCGCCACATCTTCACTGTCCGATCGATTGCCTGTGATCAGATAAGCCGTCCGGATCACCAGATTCTTATACTTTTCATACAACAGGTCAAAGGCTTCCCGATTCCCCTTTTTTAACTGCTGTACCAGAATTTCATCTTCCACTGTGTTTTAACTCCTCATTTTTTGGTGCACCTGTTATTAAGAGTCCTGAAGTCTTTCTTTGGTTCATTTTTATTCTGCATCTTTTTACGATCTTTCATCTCATCTATAACAGCCCCGCTTCCTGCCACATATTTTCACCATTAGAAAATCAACTAATCTTACACAATTGTAAGATATCATGTGAAAATTGTAAGTTAAGGCTACGGAAACACTCCTCAATATTTGATATCCTGATTTCAGATAAAGAAAACACCTCATTATCATATAAAGAAAAGGAGATAGAAAAAAATAAAAAAAGCATTCATCGCAGAAACATTTATTACGGCAATTATCGCAGTACGCATGATACTGTCCGTCATGGTCAGTGAGCAGATCGCAGAAGTATTCTGCAACATATCGATCAGCTTTCTGTTCTTTTATGTTATCTGCAAAATATCGAAGGGCAAAGTGAAAACAAAAAATTGACGGCGACAGGGCGGGGGATATTATGCGACTCGCAAAATTGCTTACAGAGCAATTTTGACCGGGGAACAGCAGATAGCTGAACCGTTCTCACAATCATACGCAATGGCATCATAGCCCACGTTCTCTGCACCTCTCACCGTCAGAATCAATCTGTGGGGAAGGCAGCAGATCATTTCGCCGTCGCGGGAAATTTTCTGCATCTCCACACAGATTTTATCGAGGCAGTCCGCTTCTATCACATAAGCCGTATCGTCTTCTATCACCACCGTATTTTTCCCGTAAGCGGTAACCAGATTTATTTCCTGTTCCTGATTTAGCGGATATCTGCCGTAGACTTCTCCGTCCACCGTAATTTCCAGCACACCGTCTGCGCTTTCCTCCGCGTCTTTGCCGTTCCTCCCCTGATACAAAAACAGCAAAACGACAACAGCCGCCAACACGGCGGCCGCCAAAAGGATATCTTTCCTATAACCTGTCCAAACTGTATTTATTCGGGATCTGACTGTATTTTTTCTCATTCCGTTTCCCATCTGCAGTTCATTTTCTGATTCTATGGCTGACTCTCTATAAAAGCCTCGCCGCCCGCAGCACTGAATCTTCTATCCTTGCTTCCACTTCCTCCGCATAAGGCTCCAAATAGGCATCCTGCTCCTTCGCCAGTCCCTGCCGCCTGAGTTCTTCCTCAACCAATGCCGCGATCTCCTCGATCAGCACCACGTTCTCATCCGCAGTATTCAGTGTAAACCGATATTTCTCCGGCTTTTCTCTATCCCATTTATCCTGCTGTGATGACAGAAGCGTCAGTTTTTCCAGTTTATCCGCCACAACAGTGAACACAGGAAGTTCTCTCATCTTTCTGTGCATCCACTTAAAGTACGGCATGTACGCACGCGCCAGCAGAAAACAGCAGGAACCGGTATTCTGAATAAACTCCGACAGCGCCATATGCGCGGCCACAGATTCTCCTCTCTGCATACAGCGGGCATACTGATACTGCCCCATCTGTGCCATCTTCCGAAGCCTTGACGCTAATTTCTTTCTCCGCACATCCTCCGGAAAATAAGACAGATACGCCTCTCTCTGCGCCGTAAAGCCGCCGCCGCAGTCCTCAAACACTTCGCCGTTTGTCGCTGTGGCAAGTCTTGTCTCCTGCAGGGCAATCCAGTCATACAGATTTTCCGGCGGCACTTCCCGCCCCACCAGCCTGTGGTAAAAGTCCTTCGTCCGACAGACGCCGCAACGCTGCGCCGCCTCCGGCGTCATTACAGTACCCGGTTCTTTTTTTTCATTGGTCTCCCGGAAACAACAACTCCACTGCTTCGGCAGTTTCTCATAAGCTGCCTGCAATGTCTCCCCATACTTCTCATAGGCCTCGTCATCCAGCCAGATAAAAAACCGCGGAAAATAATCGTGATCCGTGGAGATCCCGTCGTCATACCCGAAGCACTCCGATCCCTCCCCCACAAGTCCCGCTGCGTAATGGCCCTGCAATTCGGGGTACTGTGCGAGCATGGGCTTCCCGTATTTTTCATAGTACAGTCTGCACCGTTCCAGCGCTCTCAGATGTTCGTCGGATGTTGCTGCATTCTTTCCGGAATCCTCTGTTTTTTCTGTCTCCTCGATATTTCCTGCCAGATCAGTCTTTCCTGCACCTTCCGCTCCCTCAGTGCTCTCTCCGCCCTCAGCAGGGTTCTCTCTGTTTTCCTCCGCCAGACGATCCCTGACTTCCTTAGCCTTTCCCAAATATTGTTCCGCCTGATCGGGTTTATCCGCCTCTCTGCACACGTTGGCCAGATTTTCACAGACCACCGCGTAAGCCAGATTCAGCCCATAATGCCTCTCGATCTCCGTTAACGTCTTCTCATACCAGCTCACCGCCTGCTCATAATCCTTTTCGTGATAGCAGATCTCTCCCAGGGCGGACAGCGCAGCACTGTAATGGGACGCGGGCGTATCCAGAGCCTCAAACATGCTGACCGCCTGGGCCACACATTTTTTTCCGCTCTCATAATCCCCCGTCTTTAAATACAAAAGCCCCAGATTCGTAAAATTTGTGGCGGCTTCCATCTGCCTGTCAGGGTAATTCTGTAAAATGCGTAGCGCTTTCATCAGAAGCTCCAGCGCCTCCTCATTTCTGCCCATCTTCTCTAACAGACTGCTCATGTTGTTGTAGAGTCCGGCAAACAGATAATCTTCCGGCCTCACGAGCAGATGGTAGATCTGTTCCGTCCGCCTGTAAAACTGCAGCGCCGTCTCAAACTGACCGTCAAAACTGTACGCAGTAGCCGTATTCAGCAGCACCGTGGCAAATTCCGCGCTCTGATCCATTTGCAGCTCTTCCATCAACAGCAGCATATCCTCGGAGATCCGGTAGGCTTTCTGAAACTGGGAAACAGAGCGGTAATAGCCGATCATCTCATTTCCCACGGACAGATAAAGCCCATAGTCTTCCCGCTCTTTCGCCTCCTCCAAAGCAGACAGCATAAAAGGTTCCACCTTATCATACTGTCCCTGTGCAAAAAGCTCATCCAGATGCCTGATAAATTCATTGGTTGTCATTTCTGTTTTCTACCCTTCCCTGTGCCGCAGATCGCCCGCAATTTTATTTTCCCAGCATCATAAAAATGCCGATTAATCCTCATCATCGGTTTTTAACGGCTGGTACCTGCATCTTCCGACCTCCCGCACCTCTGTCTCCACGCCGTTCACATATACCGTCTGGTAGGTTATCGCCGACATGCTGGAAGTCTTTTTTGCCCAGAGCCTGTAAGTGACGCCGTTCATATCCGACGCTTTCACATACACATTCACTGTCAGATTCTTTCCCTCAACGATGGTCTCAAACTTTACGGAATGAAGATAGTCATTGCGGAACTGGAGATCCTTCGATCCCGCCGAGATCGCCGCATCTGTCCCGAGGGGCAGATAGGATACCGGTGAGCTGTGGGGATGACGCATCGTCACAGTAATGCCTGCATTCATCAATGCATTATAAGTTGTGGAGGAAACCTGGCAGATGCCGCCGCCGATTCCGTCCACCAGTTTTCCGCCCACATAGGTGCCGGCCGATTTGTAGCCGTTAGCCGAAGTTCTCGAACCAAAAATAGTATTCAGGGAACCGCTTGCACCAGGGGCAAGCTCATATCCGTTCATACTGCCGGCTGCAATCCGGATGTTGTTGATCCTGGCTGCACTGCTGCCTCTGAAAGAAGTGGTACATGTCCCGGCCAGCACATACTCCTGTCCGGCTCTCGCTTCGGCTTCCTCATAGGTCAGCACCATACAGGTGTTGTCATTCAGATCTACATTGATATCATTTACTTCCCCGCTCATCAGCCGGCTCTGTACTACACCGAGATACCAGGGCTCAAAGCCGTCCACAAACTGATAGCAGTATCCTTCCTCCACGCCAGGATTCACAAATTCAGGAGCGCGAAGTTCCGTATTTACCTGCTCCAGAAAGGCATCCGACCAGTCGGCGCTCACAAAACTGCAACTATTTCCCACGCCCTCTTCCGTATAGATCCGCATCTGTTCTCCCATCAGTTCTGACAAAGGCTTCTCCCAGACCTTCTCCCCGCAGGTGATAGTCAGGCGCTTTTCTGCCCACGCCTGATCAAACCAGGCCGCATCCGACAGCGTCGTCACACCCACTTCTGCGGGAGCCGCTAGACAGGTCGTCTTTGTCATAGCCGGAACTGCCACCAGGATCATCATACTAAACAACATTGCTATCCATTTTTTCATAATGCTTCCCTCTCATAATATCGAAATATAATATGGAAATGTTCTTTTTCCAAAAGAACCGCCCTTCTCTCGAAAAGGTATCTGACATATCCTCTGCAAGATCGCTGCGGTTCTCTTTTTCTATCCAGTGTATAATGTTGTACGTTTCATAAACAGCTATACGCCTGCAACAGCTGTACACTTCGTAAACAGCTTTACACTTGGCAGCAGTCACACACCTCACCGAAGCTCTGCTGCCCCTTTTCCAAATCAGTTAGTTATTGATCAGTTTATCCTCGCCATTCCAGCTGTACAGCTTTCTGATCTCCTCACCGACGATCTCAGCCGGATGCTCGGAAGCTAACTTCCTCATGGCACGGAAATGAGCCTGACCGCCTGCTGCGGACATATCTAACAGGAAATCTTTCGCAAAGCTGCCGTCCTGGATATCCTTTAAGATCTTCTTCATGGCCGCTTTTGTCTCGTCTGTGATGATCTTCGGCCCTGTGATATAGTCGCCGTACTCAGCCGTGTTGGAGATGGAGTATCTCATCCCGGCAAAGCCGGACTGATAGATCAGATCCACGATCAGTTTCATCTCATGGATACACTCAAAGTATGCGTTTCTCTCATCATAGCCGGCTTCCACCAACGTCTCAAAGCCCGCCTGCATCAGCGCACATACGCCGCCGCAGAGCACTGCCTGCTCGCCGAAGAGGTCTGTCTCTGTCTCCGTCCGGAATGTGGTCTCCAAAACGCCGGCTCTTGCGCCGCCGATTGCCAGAGCGTAAGCAAGCGCCATATCCTGCGCCTTGCCTGTGGCATCCTGATGAACCGCTACAAGACAGGGAACGCCTTTTCCTGCCTGGTATTCGCTTCTCACCGTATGGCCCGGTCCCTTCGGCGCCACCATTGTCACATCCACATAAGCAGGCGGAACGATCTGGCCGAAATGAATATTGAAACCGTGCGCAAACATCAGCATATTGCCCTCTTCCAGATTTGGTTCGATATCCTTCTTATACATGGCAGCCTGCAGTTCATCGTTGATCAGAATCATAATGATGTCCGCCTTCTTTGCCGCTTCCGCTGCCGTATATACTTCAAAGCCCTGTGCCTCCGCTTTTGCCCAGGATTTGGAGCCTTCATACAGACCGATAATGACGTGGCATCCGGATTCCTTCGCATTCAGTGCATGTGCATGTCCCTGACTGCCATAGCCGATCACTGCGATTGTCTTGCCTTCCAGCAGGGAAAGGTTACAATCTTCCTGGTAAAAAATCTTTGCCATTTTCTCTTCCTCCATTTTTATCTGACTTTTTTCTATATAACTGAAAGGATTTCCCTTAGAGTTCGTTTCTTTAATACTCGATTAGTATTTATGAACACCCCCTGCTCTCCCGTTTCATCACTTCTGATATTTCCCTGCAATGCTCTTCGGAAAACAGCTGCCTGTCCCACATCCGCTTTTATACAGACTTAGAGATATGTAACATCCTCAATTCCCCTGCCAAGCCCTGCAATACCGGTTCTGGCAAGTTCCAGAATCTCATAAGCGCTGAGCAGATCCATAAACGCCGCTATCTTATCCTGATTACCTGTCAGTTCTATAATCAGGCTCTCCTTTGCCACGTCAATGATCTTCGCCCGGAAAATATCAGCAACGGCAATCACACCCTGTCTCTCATTCTCCCCGGCCTTCACCTTGATCAGCGCAAGCTCTCTGTAAACGCTCTTCTCCGGCTTCAGTTCCTTGATGTCCCGCACATCTACCAGTTTCGCCACCTGTTTCTCGATCTGATCCAGTATTTCATCATCGCCGCTGGTCACGATCGTGATCCTTGTAAAACGCGGATCCGCCGTCACGCCTGCCGTTATACTTTCAATATTATATCCCCGTCTGGAAAACAGTCCGGAAATCCGACTCAGTACACCGGATGTATTATCTACCAGAAGCTGAAACACCTTTTTCTGCATCGATCTAACCATACTCATTTCCTTTCTCTGTTCTTCTCCTGTCTTGTCGCAAATTTTCCGCAAATAATTATACTATATAAGCGAAAATAATTCAAGAATCCTTTGACCGCATTTTTCCTGAAATAGTAAAAGTACTGTTCCTGTTTTCCCTGCGTCACTTTTCAAAAGCGTATCCATCGCCGAAGCGCTGTGGCGCAATTGCCGGTCAACAGATCATGCATCCGACTCCATACATTTCTGCAGCGCCAGAGTTCCGGTACGCGCCATCTCCACAATACTCACCGAAGCTAACATGCTGATGAACAGTTTCACTTTCTCCGGCTCGTCGCAGATCTGTATCATCATTGTACTTTTGGAGAGGTCGATAATGTTCGCTTTCATCACATCGCAGGTTTCCAGAATTTCCCGCCGGTTCCCTTTATTGTATTTCACCTTGATCAGCATCAGTTCTCTGCTGATGCTCTGGCTCTCAGAAAATGTCTTTACCTTTATGACATCCAGCTTTTTATTGAGCTGCTTCTCGATCTGTTCAATCGTTCTTTCGTCTCCCGAACTGACAATTGTCATCACGGAAGTATCCGGCGCGTCCGTCTCTCCCACCGCCAGAGAATCAATATTAAAACATCTCCTGGAAAAAAGCCCCGCCACTTTACAAAGCACACCGGATCTGTTCTCCACCAAAACAGAATATATTCTCTTCATATGATAGTCCTCCTCAACTTACCAGATCCATCGGATCAATAACACATATCATGCCTCTCGGCATGATACGCTTCGCGATGCACACTCGCTTCCCTCGGCACTGTATGCGCATCAGCTTACCAGATCCATCGGATCAATAACACATTCCATGAGCACGCTCTCGTCCTTCTCCAGGAAAGCATCCAGGGCCTCGTCCGCCTTCTCCATATTTTCCAGGCGAATAAATTTCATATCATAAGCGGACACCAGTTTTTCCAGATCCGGACTACCCGTAAGATCAACCACAGAATAGTTATCTTTGTAATTGTAATGCTGAAACTCCCGTACCATACCCAGATAATTGTTTTTTAACACGACGATCTTTACCGGGATATTGTGCTGCCGCATTGTGGCAAGCTCCATCATGGACATCTGGAAAGAGCCGTCCCCGCAGACTGCTATGACCTGTTTTTCCGGGCAGGCCAGTTTAACGCCCATTGCCGCCGGAATCGAATACCCCATGGTGCCCATGCCGCCGGAAGTCATAAATCTTCCTTCTCTGACAATATGATATGCGCAGGACCAGATCTGGTTCTGCCCTACATCCGCTACATAAACTCCATCTTTTTGCATTTTCAGGGAAAGCTTTCTGATAAACTCAGCCGGATCTACATAATTCGGATTCGGGTTGCGTTTCCTGAAAATCCTCTTCTTATATTCATTCAGCGTATCGATCCACTCTTTATGATCCTCACAGGTGATCTCCTGCTCCATGAAATCCTGGAAAATGCACCTGGCATCACCCACGATCGGAATGGACGGCAAAGCATTTTTACCGATCTCCGCTGAATCCACATCGATATGTACCAGTACTTTATTTGTGGTAATAATATCCGGCTGATTTACAGCACGATCTGCCACTCTTGCACCGATCATGATCAGAAGATCCGCTTCATTCATAGCACGGTTGGCACAGAGTTTCCCATTATTTCCCACCATCCCAAAATACATCGCATGCTCCGTCGGCATAGCGCCGATCCCCATCATGGTTGACACCACCGGCACATGGTATTTTTCCGCAAAAGCCCGCAGCTCTTTTCCCGCATCGGAAAGCAACACACCGCCTCCGGCACAGATCAGAGGCTTTTTCGCTTTTTCCAGTTCCTTTGCCACCTTCTTGATCTGAACGATATGTCCCTTTACTGTAGGTTTATAAGTCCGCATGGAAACTTCCTTCGGATATTCAAAATCCTCTATCTGCGTGTTCTGAATATCGATGGGTACATCGATTAAAACCGGTCCTCTTCTGCCGGTGTTGGCAATATGGAAAGCTTCCTTAAATACTCTCGGAATATCGTTTACATTTTTGATCAAATAACTGTATTTCACGAAAGATTCCACTGCCCCTGTAATATCCGCCTCCTGGAAAACATCGCTTCCCAACAGTTCCGAATTTACCTGTCCTGTGATGCAGACAAGCGGAATACTGTCCGCGAAAGCCGTGGCGATCCCTGTGATCACATTGGTTGCGCCGGGACCTGACGTCACCGCGCAGACACCCACTTTTCCTGTTATTCTGGAAAGACCATTTGCCGCATGGGCGGCGTTCTGCTCCGTCCGGATCAGGATCGTCCGGATATCACTTGCCAGAATGCTATTATAAAAAGGACAAATTGCAACACCCGGATAACCGAAAACGTTTGTCACTCCTTCTGCCTCCAGGCATTTTACCATTGCATCTGCTCCGATCATATAAATCCTCCTGTTCTGCATGTCCCGCCTGAAACTATGGGAGTATCAACCGAAAACGCAGCTTCTTTTTCAGAATAATAAACATGATATCATTTCTCTAAAAGAAATACAAGTTTACTTGATAAATTCCTTTAAATGTGTTACATTCATACTGTCAAACTGTTACAGAATTATTACAGACAAAAGAAAAGTGCAAGGGGGCACCGTTTTGAGAAAGAAGATTTTACCAATTATCCTCACAATTTTACTGATCACTCCTGCCCTGACAGGCTGCGGCAAAAATGATACTACGGATGAACTAAGTTCTTATCAGGCCAGTATGACTACTTTCTGCGACAATATTTCCTATATTAATGACCAGATCAACTCTCTGGATGGCACCGGAGAATCCGATGTGGAAACACTCTTAAAAAACCTTGATACGCTGGATGAGCAGTTTGCTCAAATGGCGGATCTGACTGTCCCGGATGAATTTGCTTCGATCGATAACCTTGCCGATGAAGCCAGTGAAAATATGACGATGGCCGTCTCCTACTACCATGAAGCCTATGATTCCGGTACATTTAATCAGAACTATGCGGATGCCGCCTATGAATATTACACCAGAGCCAATCCCCGCCTCGGCTATATTCTGCAGATCCTGCACGGAGAAGAGATCGTGGACGACAATGTAAAATACATTACAGATGATTCGGATACCGAAGAATGACAAATCCTTTCTCACTTCTTGGAAACGTCATATAACCAGTCTGATTAGTTTATTTTTCCTGATTGGATGTATACAAACCACTTTCAAAAGTTCTTCCATTCGTCTTGAAATAGTATAATTTATGCATGAATAAACAGAAGATAACAGATCCAAAATTTGTACAGGAAAGAATTACAGAATTGAGGCTTGCGAGGGATGTCTCTGAATACAGGTTGAGTAAAGATCTTGGCTTTAGCAAAGGTTATATTCAATCTATAAGTTCCGGAAAAACATATCCATCCATAACAGCACTTTATGAAATCTGCGACTATTTCAAGATCACACCAAGGGAATTTTTTGATGACGGCTCAGCTCCTGATTCTGAACTGGTTCACAGTCTGATTCATGAAATACGTAATCTTCCTGCCGAAGAACAATATTTCTTATATCACTTTTTACTGGCAAGAAGAGGCAGAAAATCCAAATCATAACGTGTTTTTGTTATGCCTTGATTGAGAACAGGCTATCGCAAAATGGATGATTGCTGTCATCCGCAATAGCCTTTTTGTTGTACCGTTTATTGTATCTCCTTCCATATTTTTAATCAGCCACATAATAGTACCATCACTCCTGTGGTTGTAGTTTTTTATACCCTTCTTCCTGTAAGTTTTGTTATCTACGCCGTGGCGCCTGCCCGTTACCTGCTCTTCCATTTTTACCATTTTCACGACTACTCAGGACAAATTTCCACTTTTCTTCCCGGATATGAAAAAAGTACCGCAACCTTTGAAGATTACGGTACTTTCAAGCCTTTCGGCACTGTCAATTCACAATGTATACTTAGAACCTGCTACAAATTCTTTAGAATTTGTTTGCTTTCGCCGCTTCCTCAATCGAAACTGTATAGCTAGAAAAATATGTCAAAATCCAGCCTTTTGTATATTACCTGTGTTGTACTCACGGGCTTTTGTCGGGTTTTGCAAGATTTTATTCTGTCTCGATCAGTTCCACTAAATCCTGTCTTTTTGTCAGATACCAGCCCGCCTTTAATTCGTAGAAGTCGCCGGACTCTCCCACGACCGTGAAAACGTCGCCCGCGTGTGCCTGTCCTGCCGCCTGCGCTGCGTAGTCCGGCGTTGCCCGATAGTTTACGCCGTCCGCGCCCGTGTAGATGATCTTTGCGTACCTCTTGACCTCTTTTTTCGTAAACTGCACAAGATCGGCGCGCTTTGTGATGTACCAGCCGGATTTCAGCTTGTAGAAGTCTTCAGTTTCCCCCACGACCGTGAAAACGTCGCCCGCGTGTGCCTGTCCTGCCGCTTTTGCTGCATAGTCCGGCGTTGCCCGATAGTTTACGCCGTCCGCGCCCGTGTAGATGATTTTAAGGCTTCCGGCGGTCGTCCGTCTTACCCCTGCCGCGTTTTCGCCCTGTGTGGCGTTCCCTGCGCCGCCTGTGGCGGGTTTTTCTGCCGCGTTTAAGTTTTCTATCATAGCGGACAAAACGCGCTTTATTTTCGCCCCGTAGTCCGCGCCTGCCGCCCAGCCTTTCCCCTTCGGGTTTTCTTTCTGCCCTAACCATTCCACATACGGCGCGCAGCCTTTTTCCACCCATTTGTATCGGGGATCGACACAATCCCCGACCAGCGGATCGGCGGTTGCGTATGCTTTCAAGTGCTGTATCTGCGCCCGTACCCCCTCGCGCATGGTGGCGAAGCTGTTTCCTTTCATGCCCCGCGTTGTTACGCCCATACCGCAGAAATTATTCTGATCTAGTGTGACCGCTGATCCGGCAAAAGTGAAGTTCCCCGTCTCGATCACGGACTGGGCGGCGGCTATGTCCCCGCGCACTCCCTCGGCGCGTCCTTCCTCTATGTACGCCGCCGCCAGTTCTGCCGCATAGGAAGCCGCCAGCGGGTTTTTGCTTACGATATAGGCGGCGATCCGCTCTTTTGTCGCCTGTGCCTGCCCCATGATCGGCGTTAATGCTGCCGCCGCGTCCTGTGCTTCCGGCGCGCTGATTGCTGCCTTGAAAGTCTGCCATGTGCTTTCAAACAGATTATAATAATACGGGTTCGGGCAGATTTTCCCCGTAACGTCATAGTGCCGGATCACATTTTCAGCGGGGATATTGTATTTTTTCATAAGCTGGCGCGTCAGTTCCACCGCTGTGGCTACGGTCTGCGGCGTAAAATACCAGTCTTTGTCCGTGGCGTTCTTTGTACTGCTGTCCTTTTTCTTTACCGCCATTTCTATGCCGATTGAATTAGTATTCCTGCAGGCGGCGTGTTTGTAACTTTTCGCGCCGCAATGCCACGCCACGTCGTCGTCCTCTACGATCTGGAATATTTCGCCCTCATGCCCTATGGCATAATGCGCCGACGCGCCCGCATATTCCCGCGCCCAGTATTTCGCAAGCTGTAAAGCGGTAGAAAGCCCGCCGAAGTAGTGGATCACGATATATTTGATCCGTGCCACGTTGTTTTTATCCGTGAAATTGATCTTTGTTATATACTGCCTGTTTATGTTCATTCTGCCGCCCCTTCCTCTCCATAAAATCCCATTTTGTCGGGATCGAAGCCGTTCCTAAATTCTGCCAGCGCGTCGTCGTCCATTCCTGCCACCTTTCTTTTAAGTTCTGCCAGTTCCTCCGGTTGTAAATCCTTTGTATGCTCGCTCATGCTGTACCGTCCTTTCTGAAAATAGAGAAAGCCCCCGCAAAGGCTTTGTGTCGTCTGTGCGGGGGCTTTGTTTGCCCGTTTCTGTGTTTATCTGTCTGCTTTGCCGCCTGTATCGTCCGACGGCTCTTTCTTTTCGTCGTCTGTGCCTAAAATGTCAATTCCGGCTTCGATCAGCTTTTCCGTAACCGCCAGCCCCTTAATCAGCACTTCGGGGATTTTATACCCCAGTTCCACAAGGTTTTCCAAAATGCTGCGGGCTTCGTTCACAATCAGCATAGCAAGCACCCACCAGCCGATCAAATTAAGGAAAGATAAATCAACGCCCAGCATATCCTTTCCGAAGTGTACGAATACAGACGCAATCAGAAACGCCACAAGCACCACCGCCCAGTAACCTAACTTTTTGACCGCGCCGATCGCGCCCACTTTGCTGCTTTCCTCTTTCTTTTTGTTCGCCTTGATCCAGCCCGTGATCCAGTCGATCACATTCAGCGCAAGGAACGCCGCGAACACATACCAGTATGTACCGAAAACCGCAGTCAGCACCGCGACGATCGCGCCCGTTGCTGCATTATATTTGTCTGTGAATACGTTTGTAAAATTATCGTTTGTCATTTTTTCTCTCCTTTTCTTCCTTAGACTTCATTGTTCTTTTTAAATATGAAATAATATTTCGGTTTCTCTTCTCCGAATATCTTCCACCGCATCCAGTCATCCAGTATAATCGCCGGAAGTGCTAAACAATACCATATCGCGAAAAATTGCGGGCATATCTGCCCCATGATATTGTATTTCATCTGTGAGTAGTCCCACATATCCAATCCCAACCATATATTCAATACTATCCCTGATATAAATTCAACCGCTGTCACTATCACTGCACAGATCAGCATCTGAATCTGCAGCGGTGTCTCCCATTCCATACATTCATTGACAAGCCCACACAAAATGAAACAGATTCCTCCCACGAGTGCCATTTCCATGAATGTATACCCTCTGAAAAGTAATTCACAGCACGCATACAGCGCGCCTCCTGCGCATAACAAGACTATGTATTTTATTGCTGTTTTCATGTCAATCTTCCTTTCATTTCCATTTCATAGTTTTTCAGTACCTCCGACTTGTATCTGTCCGGTATTTCTGCGCCATATCGTATTCCTTCTAACTCTTTTACCGTCTTTGCATCTTTGATCCATGCATTCAGGCTGTTGCAGTATGTCGTATGATATGATACAAACTTCATTGCAGCTTCAATAATTATCTTCATGTCTTCTGCTGAATAATATCTGCAAAGTTTTCCATCTTCATGATATTCCAGCCTTTTTTCCCCTGCTGCAAGCTGTGACTGCTTGCCGAATAAATTGATCTGATCCTTTTCCGTCAGGCTTATATGCTCTTTCGAGCCGTCCGCAAGAGTGATATCGATTCCTGAAAATATCGTCGTTTCACATCTGCATGACACTTCTGCTAGTTTTGCCATTCTGAGCTGTTCTGTGTCCTGTACTGTTTCATCCTGTTCTGCATAAACAGTGCCGTCGTTTGAAAAGATCATCCCTTTCCTTGTTTCCCTGTAAAGCGTCGTGAATCCTTCATATTTTGCTGTCACTTTTCCGTTTTCTACGACTTCTATTGTCTCTGTGTCCTGTGTCTTCGTCTGTTCTTCCGTCTGCACAAGAATCAAATTCTGTGCTATTCTTTTTACGCAGCCTTCGAATATTGTTTCATTTCCTCTAAATCTGACTTTCATTCGTTTTCTTCTCCTCTCCTTTCCAATTTTTAATAAATAGTTCATCAAACAGCTGATCCATGTTTTTCACGGTGCGCCATGCCGTCTTATGTCTCATATACCCTTTCCATGATTGATATTGTCTTCTCACTTCTTCGAATGTGATCTTTCCCTCGTCAAGTTTCTTTTTTAACTTTTTCAGCTTTCTCCTTTCTCTGGTAATCGAATCTCTGCACGGACGCATTATTACCTTTCCGCTTTCTGTCAACTTAAAACGTGTTTTTAAATAAGTAAACCCGTTTTGCAGCTGTATCTTCCGCGTTTTCTTTTTGTTCACTACAATTCCCATGCTCTCATATATTCTGAATAACTCTTCCATTGCATGGTCTGCTTCTTCTTCTGTTTCAAAAGCCATGAATGTATCATCCATATATCTGACATATGCATGTATTCCCAGAACTTCCTTTGCGTAGTGATCCGCTTTGTTCGGGTATATGGTTCCTACCGTCTGTGATGTCTGACTTCCCAATTCACAGCCCACGCTTCCGAACGCATCTATAAACAGCATAATAAAATTGACCATTTCTTCTGATGTGAAGTTTTTCTCAAGTATTTCTTTTCTTATGTATTCATGATCCATATTGCCGAAAAAGTTTGAAAAATCAACCAATACTACCGTTCCTTTATTGCTTCCTGTTTTTCTGTAATGTTTCCGCAGCAGCTCCGCAACTCGATATATTGCTTTGTGCGTCCCTCTCCCTTTTATGCATGCCATATTGTCCTGAATTGTTGTTCTTGTCAGAACTGGTACAAGCGCATTATCATTTCCTGATCTCTGAACTACTCTTTCTGATATGTGCGTGCTGCTTATTTTGCGCAGTTTCCCCCTTTCTATCAGATCAAACCTGTGGAATCCACGCCTTATGTCTTCCCCGTTTATAAGCTTCACGCGTGTTTCATATGTCTTCCGAAGAAGACTTGCTTCATATTTTTGTACACTACATTTCCAGCGCACCCCCTTTTTTGATATGTCAAACGCCTTGAGTAAATTTTCATAATCAAATACTCTTTCTAACGTTCCGAACTCTTTGTTGATCTGTTCTTTTTTTCGCCTTCTTGCTTCTTCTCTTCTAATTCGTCTTGCTGCGTGTCTTTCCTCGCTCGTCATTAAAAATACACTCCGCATACATCAAAATTTGCGCTGTTATGTACATAAACCCCCGGCATGAAACAAGGCTGCGCCTTCCTTGCCATGCAAGCAGCGTCCGCCGGGCGTTGTCGTCGTGTCAATTTACCATTTCTGGAAGGTTAAGCGTTCCTTATTTACTTTTTGCCACTGCTTTCGTTTCCTACTCGGTCTGGGCGTGTAATAATCAGAGGGGGACGCCGAACTCGTTGGCCGCGCCGTTGTTGTTGGCATTACCATTGCTGTTGACATTACAAAAGTTCGTCGTGGTCGCCTCTTCCGGGGAATCAGACCACCAATTCGCAAACGCACCCTGCTTTCAACACTTAACCTGTATCTTTAGTTTCCAGCGTTCCCGCTGTTTTCTTTTCTCATTTCTCTATATCTTTTATTATCCGATTTTCTCCATGCCGTTATATATCCTTTTTCAGAAATGATCATCCCTGCGACCTCTTCCATTTTGTTGCCGCTTATCTTTCGCACTCTTCGCAAGCTTTGCAATTTCTGCAGTAACTTTTCGCAGTCTCCGCTTGCTCTCTGCTGATATCTTCTTCGCTCGATCGCATCTTCGTTACTTTTCACATAGATCGTGTTGGCATCGACGATATTGTCCACCAGTTCCTGTGCTGTCTGTATGATCGGAATCGCATATATGAACCGGTATTTCTTTGGAATTATTTCTTCTTTCATGCAGAATTCTATCAGTTTATCCTGAATATCTACTGCTGTTTGGAAGAATTGCATTTCTGACTGTTCACGTCTGCTTTTTAATACGCTGATATCCTTCACCTTCTTTCACTGATCACGCCGCACAGGGCGGCGCGATTATCTGATCCCGGGATTCTATGTAGTAAAGCAGAGGGGGACGCCGAACTCGTTGGCCGCGCCGCTGTCGTTGTAGGCACTACCATATCTGTTGACATTACAAAAGTTCGTCGTGGTCGCCTCTTCCGGGGAATCAGACCACCAATACGCAAACGCACCCTGCTCTGCTTTACCGAATCCATATCCTTTGTTAATGTGGATCATTGAGTTTGCAAAGATTGGAAACTGCACGCAGTCTCCGTTTCCATATCCCACTTCTGACCATATATTTTTACCCCATATTTCCACTTCCGACGGCAGCCATAATTTCTGGTCTTCCTGCCATGCCCATGTCCCTTTTTTGCTGCACAGCCTCTTGTCTGTTTTGATCACCGCTTTTACTTCCGGCGGCAATGTATTATAGATTGTCGTGTTTAACGTTGTTTTTAACGCACTGTCCGGGAAGCCTCCCGCGTTTGTGTTAGCAGGATTCATTGCATACTTTTTTTCAAGACAGTCCCTGCTGATCCAATACAGTCGGTTTGCATTTCCTGATCTGTACCCTTTATATGTATTGATTCCAGCAATTTCCATTCTGACCTTTTCCCCAGTCGTCAGCACAATGTCTTTATAGTCTCCTACATTGAATTCCGAAAAATCCCCGGCTTCTGTCTTCTGCTCTATCTCTTCCCATGTGAACGGAATCTCTTTCCCGAAGTATCCCCATGAAGCCCTGATCTGCGCCTGCTTGTTGTTCAGTGCATCTGCTACAAGATACCCTTCCGGTAAATATCCTTTTTCCGTTATTTCGAGTGTGTCAACGATCCCCAGTGATCTTTTTATTTCTTCCACAAGATCAGTGTATTTTATTATTTTCGTTCCGATAGTTTTTTCTACTATCAGGAAGTCTTCTCCTGCGACTTCTGTCGTCTTTGCTATCTGATTGATATATTCCTCTTCTTTTACCATTCTCTTTTTCCTTTCTGCTTACAATATCGCAAATTTTCTAGTAATAAGGATCTGTTTGTTATCGTCTGTCTTTAATCGTAAACCGTCGCTTGTCAGCATATTAAATGTTACTTCCGCATCATATACACAGTTTTCCACTCTTGTTGTACGTTCCTGTAATTCCTGAATCATCAAAAGCAGTTTTCCTTCCGCTTCTGTGTTCAGTATCCCTTTGATCTCCTGTGTCCAGTTTTCAAATTCCGCCTGCTTTTGTGTTGTGTAATCCTGCAAATACCGCCTGAACCGTTCCAGAAATTCATCTGCCGTCGCCTTGTTACCGTCCACATTTCCTTTGTAGGTTTGCAGGTATTCATCTGCGTCCCTTTTCTTTTCGTCGATATCCCCTTCAAAATCTATTACATCTGTATCGATCCTGTCTTTTTGTTTTGCAAAAAATGCATTGAACTGATCATATATCTGTGCAAAGTTGATCTGTTCGACCGCCCCGCATACCCATCCACAAATATTGCCGTTCATGCGCGTGTCCGTTATCATGTCCTGCGTGATTTCCGTTACGCCCGCTGCAATGGAAATGTGTGCTATTACAATTTCGTGGATCGTCGCCTTGATCTCCGGCTCGGGCGGTATGCCCGCTCCTGCGTAATAGCTGCCCGTCCTGCAAAACGCCTTGATCCAGCGGTTTGTCAAGTCCAGCCGTATAACAATACTGTCCGCGCGGTTCATGTTGCCGCTTGCCGTCTCCAAATCGACCACAAGCCCGTCTGTCAAGTGGTAGCTGTACCCGTCGATCCACGCGTACCCCGATTTTATTTTTACATTCATTCCCCCGTTTGCCACGACCTGCAGATCGCCATTATATACACCGGACTTGAAAAGCGGGAAAAAATAATCAGCCCAGTGGCTGGTATTATATACCCTGTCGTGGTCTTTGGAATTAAAAAAACTGTAATTCTCTGCCATGCTCTGCCTTCTCCTTTCTAATTGTCTGATAAGTCCACCTTGTCCGGCAGGGGATCGCCGAACGTCGGGACGACCTGTAAGCCACCGTTTTCGTATATCTCCTGTACCTCTGTGATCCGCTTATCCATTTTTATTCCCCATGCTTCTTTGTTTACCGTTACAATGTCGCCTAAATCATAATCGGTCTTGTATTTAAAATTCACGTTGGGAAGCGTCACGGCTTCCAGACACTCCACGATCCCGTATTCTGCCAGCTTTTCCGTTCCCCGTTGCACAAGTGCCGCTTTGTACTGCGCGTCTGTCAGATCGTCCCGCTTAATGTCCCGCGCGTCCACCATGATTTCCCGACGCTCCCAGCCTGTCGCCGCCGGATCAATCGTCGCTTCCGCGACTGTCCGCGCCGTTCCCTCTCCGTCCCCGAATACGACCGCATGGGTTTTATAGTTCTGATCGTTTGTCGTGAACGTGGCTTTGTTTATGTTCCTGTATACCTCTGAAAAAATCACGCGCTTGTTTCCGGTCTGGTTTTCGCTGTGGTCTTTCCCTTCGTATACCTCAAACACGAATTGCTTTTCTTTATAGTCCCCGCGTATACGGAAGCCCAGATTGCTGCAAGCTGATAGCTTTGTCATATATGTATATAAATCTTTGTAGGACACTTGAAGCGATACCCTGCCGCCCGCGCCACATTTTGCACCCAGTACAAGGCGCGGAAGCGGCTTTTCTCCGCTTATCGCGGAAATGTCCACCAGCCGCCGCATAACGTCTTCATAGGGCGTGTCTGTCACATTTACTACCGTTTTTATGCCACGCCTTGAAAGTCCCGCAGAAAGCATACTTCCCGTTGCTGTGATCTCGTTCGAAAAGTCGTCTGCTGCCATCCCGCTAATGATCGCACTTTCCACCGATCCAGTCATTGTCACAATATTTCCTTTCTGCAATAGTTTTAAATTCTTACTGTTTAACGCTGCATGGAGTTCCACTGTTCCAGCTTCGTAATATTTCCGCGTCCATATCAACGATCTGTAAACGTCGATCACTCCCTGCCGCATAAGGTTTATATCATACACTTTCACCTGTTTCTGCTGCCGCATTTCAGTCGCTGTCTGTGTCATGTTCCCCCCTTCTACGGCATTACATAGCAGTTTTCAAAGTCAAAATTCACGTTCATGTAATCACCGCCTTCTTCTGCTGTATAGTTTATATAGTTTCTTCCCGTCTCTAACTGAACATAACCTTCGTTTTCCTCATCCACGGTGTAGTTATAGTCGATCTTTTCCCCGTCTCGAAAAAGTACAACGTCAATATTTCCCTGTTCTGTAGTAATGACGATCTGATCGTCCGGCTGCATGGTACAAAGTAGTTTCAGCGTTTCTCCTGTCGTCACATTCATAATTGACGGGTTTATAACAACGTCTTCCGCAATGATCGTCATTTGAATGCCGATCGCTGTTGTGCTGTCATTGTCCACGACCTTGATTGTCTCTTTTGACCGTGTACCAAATTCCATTCCTTCTTCCGGTATCTCGCAGGGAAATTCCCAGCCGCTTTCCCAGCTTGCCATTTCAATGTGCGTCGCTGCGTCGTCCTTAAAATAGGGATCGGGACAGATCAGAGATATAACGGCAGGGCGCAAAACGCCCTTTTCCGCTATATCAATATCTTCCACACGGTACTTTATTTTCCGTGTCTGGCCGTCCTCAGTGTGGTAAAACGTGCCTTCTGCGCCTTTTTTGAATACGCGCGATAAATGATCTCTGTTTTCCCTGTAATTCCTGCGGATATTCGCCGTAATAACAATATTTCTTTGTTCCAGCGTCTCCCCGCCGTAGCTGCTGCCGTCCGTCGTGGCGTTCTGTGATGTATGCACCGCGTTTTTCATTCTGTATACGCCGTCAAGCGATACAAGAAAAAACTCCGTTACGTCGTGATCGTAGGTAAACACGGCAGAAAGCCCGTTGTCATTCTCGCATTTTATAACTTTTATTTTCTCCACCCCCTTACGCCGGCTTCAGTTTCAGTACGGTCTGCCGCATTGCGTTTCTGTTCAGCCGCGCCGTTTCTGAAGGCGATAATTCGCGCGGACTGTTGATTGTCAGATTTTGCACAAAACCACCGCCCCCTGCTGCCGTCTGCGCGCTTCCCGCCGTGCCGCTGCCGCCTGCCTTTATGTACCCGTCGATCGTCGTAGGCACTCCGCGCGCCATTGCTGCCTTGATCCGCTTTTCCTCTGCGGCCATGCCGTCTTCCACGCCCTGCGCCATGCCTGCCGGAAGCATTTTTCCGACTTGATCCCGCATGACCTTTGACGGGCTGGCAATCCCGAAAAAGTCTTTTACTGCGTCCAGTGCCGACTTTGCTAAATCCTTAAATACATTTATCAGACTGCTGGCGGCGTTCTTTACGCCGTTTATAACGCCGTCTATGATGTTCTTTCCTAAATCTGCCCAGTTGATCCCCTTAAAAGTATTGATGATCGCGGAAAATACCTGCGGCAATGCTGCGACCAGCGACGGGATCGCCCGAATAATTCCCGATATGAGCGCGCCCAGAAGTTCAATACCTGTCTGTATGATCTTTGGCAGATTTGCTATGATCGTGTTCACTGTCGAAGTGATGATCTGTGGCAGCGTTGCGATCAGTTGCGGGATTGCCTGTACAATTCCCGATATGAGCGAATTAAGAAGCTGTATTCCCGTTTGTATGATCTGTGGCAGCATGGAAACAATTTGCGTAACAATCGTATTTATGATTGTGGGCAGCATTGCTATAAGCTGCGGGATCGCCTGTACTATGCCCGATATAAGGGAAAGTAAAAGATTCAGCCCCGCGTCTATGATTAGCGGTAAATTATCCATGATCGCCTGCACGATAACGGGGATCAGTTCTATAATTGCGGTTATAAGTTGGGGTATCGTCTGTGAAATGCCGTTAATGAGACTTACAAGAATTTGTACGCCCATTGAAATAATCTGCGGCAGATTTGTTATAAGTGCCTGTGATATTGTCTGAATGATAGTGGGAAGCATTGCAAGAAGCTGCGGTATGGTTTCCGTTAGTCCCTGCAATATCCCGCTGAAAAGTGTTATCGCTGCGTTTAATATCTGCGGTAACAGTGTAGGCAATGCGCCCGTTACTGTCCGTATCAGTGTAAAAAATGCCTGCATGAGCGGCGGCAAAAGCTGATCCGCAAGCCCGCCTAACTGTCCGGCTATTCCTACAAATGCCGCGCTTAGTCCCTCTATCAGCTTCGGGACTGTCTCGACGATCCGTGGCACGGTTTCCATAACGCGCGGAAGCACGTTGTCAACTACCGTCAAAACACTGTCGGTCATGTTGTCGATCAGCCCGTCTAAATCCGCGTTTTCGTCTGCAAGCCCTGTCATAAGATTTTGGTATGCTGACTTCGCCGCGCTGATTGATCCCGATATGGTTTCGCTTGCTTCCTTTGCGGTTGTCCCCGTGATCCCCATTTCCGTCTGTACGACGTGGATCGCGTCTACAATGTCCGCGTAGGAAGATATATCGTACTCAATGCCGGATAGCTTTGTTGCGTCTTCCAAAAGCCGCTGCATTTCCTCTTTTGTGCCGCCGTAGCCCAGCTTTAAATTATCCAGCATTGTATAATTCTGTTTTGCGAAGCCGGAATACGCTGTCTGTATTGATGATATGTCCGATCCCATTTTGTTGGCGTTGTCTGCCATGTCTGTGATCGCCATATCCGCTTTCTTTGCCGCCGCTTCGGTGTCCCCGCCCATACTGCTGATAAGGGCGGCAGAAAAGCCCGTCACGGTTTCCATGTACTCATTCGCGGATAGTCCGGCGGTCTTATAGGCATTATCCGCATTTTTTAAAACTGTGTCCTGCGCCTTCATCAGACTGTCATAGTCTTTTTTTGCGTCTTCCGTCGATTTCCCGACGCTTTTGGCGTATTCCTCTAACGATTGCCCGCCAGCCCCAAAAAGCGTCTCTACGCCGCCCACAAGCTGTTCATAATCGGCGTATTGTTCCACCGCGTTCTTTGCGATCGCCGCGCCTGCTGTCAGTGCTGCCGTTGAAAAAGCCGCAAATGCTTTCATTGTGCCGCCGATCGTGACTTCCAACGCCTTGAAGCCGCCTTTTGCCGCGCCTGCTGCCGCGTTTCCCACCGCTGTCAGTGATTGCTTTAAGGAAGGCAGCTTGTTTTTTAATTCGTCCGCTTTCTCCCTCATGGTGTGGAAAGCGTCTGCAACTTTCTTAACGTGCGGATGGGCGTTTTTGAAGTCCTCAACTTTCTTTTTTGCGCCCTCGACCGCCGATCCGATCTTTTGTACTGCCGCGCTTTCCTTTACCGTTTCCGCGATTTTCTGCTTCGCCTTTACAAAACCGTCAGCCAGCTTTCCCACGATCGGGACATGGCTTGCGATTTTATATATTTTCTGCCCCAGCGTTTCCGCTTCCTTCGCCGCCGCTCTCTGCGCCGTCTGTGCGTTCTTTAATTGCGTATTATATCCCGCTAGTTTTTGCTGTGTAGCCGCAATCTCCCGCTGTAAATCGCGGTATTCTGCGCTATTATCAGCGTTTTTCCCATCTGCTGCCATTTCACTTTGCGCCTGTTCAAGCGTTTTCAGCTTACTTTCTGTCTGTTCGATCGCCTTTGACAAAACCGTTTGCTTCTGTGCCAACAGTTCTGTATTTTTCGGATCAAATTTTAAAAGGGAATTTACGCCTTTTAATTCGCTGGAAAGACTGCGGGCTTCTTTTTCTGTATTTGACAACACTTTTACAAGATTTCTGTTGTCTCCGTCGATTGTTACGGTAATTCCTTTTAGTCCTTTTGACATTGCCGCTTACCCCCATTTTCTGTCAGAAATTCGCCGCAGGCTTTGTCTGTCCGGCTCTGTCTGTGATAACGTCCGCGCATTTTCCAGATATTCGCGCCCTTCTTCCGTTTTATTCATTTCATGTATGAAAGCGTCCCGCCTGTACTGTAAATAGTCTATGTATTCAAGTTCTTCAATCTCGTTTACATTCAATCCGGTGTATTCATGCACCAAATGTTCCCAGTACGTCGGTATGTCATAAATCCCGCTTTCGTCTGTCGGGTAGAAGGGCAGTTCTAGTTTGGGTTTAACGCTTCGCCATTTGCAAATTTTGTGTACTGGGAAAGAAACTCTTTTATTTCCTCTATTGAAAACTGATCGTCTACCCAGTCCACCGTTATTTTTTCGCCTTTCAGATTGTTGGAAAGAATTTGCGCTGTCAGTTCGTATAATTCGTCTATTGTTTCCCTGTCTGCTTCGTTCTTTTCCGCTGCTGTCTGCGCTTCGCCTTTTTTCTCCACAATTTCCTGCATATCTATTAACGCGTGGAATACACGCTTTTTAGGCATACCGACATGGATCACTTTTTCAAATTCCACTATCTTTCCGTTTTCCTCGCGCTCGTCGTCGAATGTCAAAACCATGTAATTTCTTTTTGCTTTCTGAAAATTTACTTTAAAATTCATATTTTTACTTTCCTTCCGTTTCTTTGTAATGTGCTGGGGCTGGAAATGCCAGCCCCGCGTTTATCTGTTATTCTGTGCCGCCCTGCTCTGTGCCGCTGCCGCCGCCTGCTGCCGTCTGCGCCGCAAGGAAGGAAGCGATCTTCGCCGCCTTGTCGCTGCCTGTCAGCGTGTAGCCTTTCGCCTTTGCGATCGTCTCAATCTGTGCAACGGTCAGCGCGTTTAATTCTTCTTCCGTGTACGTCTGCTGGTATTCCTCGTCGATTTCCTCCACAAATTCAATCAGCGTCCCGCGCTCGTCGTGGGGCTTGCAGGAAAATTCCGCGTCAATCACTGTCGCGCTGTCCGGCGCGAATGTGATCGTAAATCCTGCGCTGTTTCTGCCGACCACAAACAGATAGCAGTTGCCTTCCACCGGATCTTCATGCACAAACAGGATCGCATACTGTTTCCCGTCGTCGTTTCCTGCGCCGCCGATTTTTAAACGTCTGTATGTTTTCCCGTCCCTTGTTTCCTCTGTAATCTCTGCCGTTGATGTCAGCTTTGCAAGCGTTTTCCCATTCCATGTGAAAAGCCCGGATTTCAGCGTTGCTTCTTCCTCTGTCAAAAGTTCTTTTACAACGTGCCCTAAATCGTCCTTTTCCTGTATCATGGTGGGTTTGTATTCAATACTTGCGCCGCCCTTGATCCAGCCCGCATGGTTTTCCTCTGTCATAAGCTGTTTTAAAATCTCTGCAAAGTCTTTCGCAAAGTCGCCTGTAAACTCTGCCATGTAAAGTTTACCGCTCCCCAGCGTGACTTTTTCCTTCGTTCCCTTTTTATTCGCCATGCCTTTTACCTCTTTTCTGTAAAATTTATTGTATAGATTGTTTCAAACATTTTTTCTTCCCCGATCCACTCCCTGTCCTTTGCTGCTTTCCACGCCCGATTTTCAAATGCCGCTTCGATCTTTTTTTCGTTCTCCGCGTCAATGCGCGCCGCGTAAAATTCGACGGTCAGATCGTGGGATATGATCCGCGCGTGGAAGTCGTCGCCGTCCTCGTCTGTCCGGTCAATAAAAGCAATAAACGGCAGCTTTTGTGGCTTTGTGAAAGCTACTTCCGCGACCGGAAGCCCTGTTTCATTTTCAAGATATTCTTTAATGTTCATCAGCTACCACCCCACAATCCTGCCAGCCGTTCGTCTAAAACCTGTTCGGCAATCTGCCGCCCGTATTTAATGTGTTTTACCGCCTTTGTCCTGTGCGTCCCGTCCCTCGTTAAATGCCCGTTTTCCAGCAAATGTGTCAAGCGGTATTCCGGTTCTTCTGCGTGCCACTCTGCCGCATAATGGTGGCGTTCCTTCCAGCCCTTTTCAATCGCAAAACTATTCCGGTATGTTCCCGATCGCCGTCTTTTACTTGTCGGTGCGTACTGTTTCGCCGTCTGGTTGCAGGCTTCGGCGGCTTCGTCGATTGCCTTTACAAATTCTTTTTCCTGCACGTCTGCCCATTCAAGAAGCACCTCCGAAAGCGCAAGCCCTAACTGTTCCGGCGGGATCGCCCTTGCCGCGTTTATGTTCATGCAAATTCCTTCTCCCTGTGTTTCTCGAATTTAACAAGCGTTAGTTTTGTGATCGGCGGCAGCGCGTCTTTGATATGATCCACCTTGTCAATGTCGTATTGTTTGCCCTCGATCACTACGACTTGATGCGGTTCTATGTCCTGCTGCCGCAAAATGTGTATCACGCGATCCGCGCGGGTATCTGCCGCCCGCGCCGCATAGTGCCTTGTTATCCCCACGTTTTCATTGCCGAAGCGCAGCCCTGTTTTTACTCTTTCCAGCCTGTCTTCCCCGTTCACTCTGCACACGTCCGCGATCCCGTCGTTAAATTCTTCAAACTTTGCCTTCATCTGCTGCCCTGCTTTCCTTTTCCGGTACATTCGCCACCGCCGCTTCCAGCGCAAACGCCGTCAGATTGCAGGAAAAATCATGTTCAAACTGTTCTATGGCGTTCGATCTCCCGTAACGGCAGAAAGCAAAAAGCAATGTCCGCGCAGTTTTCTCTTTTTCAAAGTCGATCGCGCCGCCTTTTATTTGTTCCAGCCGCGCCTGCCCCTGCTGCATAATGTCCCGTATTTTCTTTTTTGTCGCCGCGTCGTCAAAAGTCACGTCCAGCGCGTTCAACACGTCTTCCAGCAGAACGTCCTCGGCTGTCTTTCCCTGTACCTCTGCCATATTGCACCGCCTTTTTATGATAGGCGGCAATGGAAGCCCCCGCCGCCTGTATGTCTGTTAGTTACTGCCTGCTGCCGTCTGTGCCGCAAGGAAGGACGCGATCTTTTCGGGTTTGTTGCTACCCTCAACCGTATACTTCATATATGCCGCCAGCCCCTCGATCTGTGCCACGGTCATTCCGTTTAACTCGCTTTCCGTCCATGTCGTTTTTTCAACTTCCTTTTCGACGATCTCCGGCTCTCCTGTGTATGCTGCCACGCCCTCTGCCATATATGCCGCAGGGCTTACCGCCGCGCCTGCTGCCGCTGTATATACCAGATACGCGGCGGGCTTCAATTCGCTAATGTCAAGCACAAGGAAGCTGTTATTGTCCTTCGGCTTGCCGTTGCCATAAAGGTGTCCGGCGTAGACTCTTTCGCGCTGCAAAAACTTGTAGCTGTCGTCATACTCGATTACGCCGTCTTTTCCTGTGCCAATCCCGCAAAAATACTGTTTTGCAATACCCAGCACGGCTTTTCCGCTGGGTACTTCCTCGGACTGGATCACTTCGGTGGGATAGGGCAGCACATTATTTGCGTATGTGCCTTCGGGGCGCTGGATCGTGGTTGCGGGCATGACCTTTTGCCAGTAGTCGACCGGATTTACGACCATAATCACTTCGCCGACCGCACGGGGGCGGTTGTTTCTGCTTACTGCCATTTGTCCGATCAGCCCGCCGTATACTTCCGGTGTAAACGCCGTGACTTTGATCGCGGTCTTGTCGGGATAGGGCGCGCCGTCCGTCTTGGAAGCGTTCAAGTCTTTCATCATGCCGATCGGCATTTTTACGCCCGTACCGCAGACGATCCCTTCTTCCAGCCCGACGTATAAAGCGTCCTGTAAAACCTGTCTCACATAGCTGTCAAGCCATGTCGGACCCAAATCCAGCATAGACTTAGCAATAGGCATGAACGCGGTCAGACTGAACATAACCATATCCAGCTTTTCAAAGTCGCCGGACAGTTCTTTTTCGATCTCTGCCGTGATCTCTCCCCACACGGCTTTCTGCTTCCCGTTCCTGTTTAAAATCCATTCCGTGACATAGGTGGTATTGTTAAAGTCGATCACGGAAAGCAGCTTGTGTTCTGCTCTCAGACTGTCGAAAACGTCTTCAATGATTGTCTTGGGCATGGTAACGTCAAGATTTGCCAGTGCCTGTTTGGGATCGCTGGATTTCATGGCGTTAATAACCGCTTCATAGTACCGCTTTTCCTCGGAAGTGATCTGCCGCAGCCCCCGCGCCGCCAGTGCTGCCGCGTCCATCTGTTCAACCGCTGCCGCGTCCTTTGCGCGCTCCAAAACTTCCTGCTGGATATTGTCTGCCATGTCCGCGAACGCCTGCGCCACCTGTTCTGCGTCGCCGCTCTCCAGCGCGCTGTTGAATTTCTGTGCCAGTCCCTCGCGCATAAGTTCCTTTACGTCTTTGCTTTTCATGTTCTTTTTACCTCTCTTTCTTATTTTTCAATCGTAATTCTTCTTAGACTGTCCATGTTGTAAATCCCTACCCATTGTTCTCCGCGTATAATAATAAAGCATTTTCCGTCATACATATAATCAGTGTATTGTTCCGGCTTCCACTCATCATATACGCCACTTTACATTGTTATCTGTATCATTTTTTACCTCTCTTTCAGATATTGCGCGGCTGCCTGTCCTATCAGTGCCGCAAGTTTATATTTTCGAGTGTCTTTTTGCTTTTTGTCCTCGTCGTCTTCGTCGTCCGTGTCGTCTGTGCCTTTCCCGCCGTCGTCGCCGCTTCCGGTGTCGTCGGTGTCCTCGTCGTCTGTGCCGTCCTCGTCGTCCTTTTCCCCGTCGTCGGTGTCTTCGTCGTCCTTTTTTTGCGCTGTCCTGCAAAACTGTTTCATTTCCTCGCGGAAAGCCTTCTGTGCCGTCATTTCGCGGCGCATTTGTGCAAGCTGCTGTTGTAACTGCTGTGTCATATCCGGCGCGGGCGTTGCCGCCTTGTCCACCTCGTCAGCGAAGCCCATTTCCACCGCCTGTTCGGGCGTTAAATAGGTTTCATTGTTTAACATTTCGATCAGTTCGTCTTCCGTGATGTTCACGCGCTCCATGTAAATCTGTCTGTTACTCTCCATAAGCACGTCCAGATCGTCCGCAGCTTTCCGCAGTTCGGCGGCGTTCCCCGCTACCGATAGCCACATATTGTGAATTAAAAGGCTTGTACCCAGCCCCATGATCCGGCGGTCTGCTGCCTGCATGATAACAGACGCGACCGAATACGCGAAGCCGTCAACATACGCCACAGTCTCTTTGCATTTTTTCTGTTTAAGCTGGTTATAGATTGCGATCCCCTCTTTGACTGATCCCCCATATGAATTGATATGCAGTTCAACGGTTGCGCTCTCCGGTATTTCTGCCAGTGCCTTTCTGAAAAATTCCGCGCTGGTTTCGCTTTCGGTATATTCCCACGTCCACCAGTCAAATGTGCCGTATTCCGACACATCATCATAAATATATAATTTGTGAACGTCCGATCCGGCTTCCTGTCTGAAGCAATAGTGCGCTTTCTGCTGTCTCATTCCGTGCCACCCCCTTCCGTGTCGCCTAAATGCGCCATTTTTTCCGCTTCGGCGTAATTTTTTGTTATATAGTGTTTCTGCGACCAGTCGCTTCCGATCGCTGTGTCGCCCAGCTTTGTCCGCAGTTCGTCAATACAGTACAATCCGCTGGAAAGCAGCTTGTCGCTGTTTGTCGCCTGCTCGAAAATGTCTATATGCTGTATGCAGTTTGTGTTAATGTCAATATAATTCCCTTTGCAAAACTGCTTTGCGCCGTACCTCTTGCGCGTCGCTTCCTCTCCCAGCTTTTCCGTGATCGGATCAATGGCAAAAGTCAGAAAGTTTTTTGTGATCTTCTCGACCTCGGAAACGTCCCCCAGTATAAGGGCTTTCGGTATGCGCCACGCGCGCCCTGCCATTTCAAATTCATAATTGATCCGCTCGTTTATGTCCGCTGGCGTTGCCGTCGTCCCCTGCTTTGTCACGTCCGTATATGTATAGCCATTCTGCAACGGCAAAACCGCCGATTCCGCTTTATAGAACGGTTTAAAACGTTCGTTTATAAGTTCGTTTAGTTTTTGTTGAAAATCCTGCTGCTGGGACGTGTTCGCGTCAATGTTCAATATGCCTTTCTGCGCCCCCTGCCGCAGCATACTTCTAACGGCTTTTGCCACCGTCTGCCCGTAACTTGTGTACGATCCTTCCAGCCGCCGTCTTGCGTCTATGTTGTTTAGCTGCATATAGATCACTTCGCTGGACGGGTACGACTTTTGAAGCGTCAAGTCCCCGATCGTGATAGCTGAAAACACATCTTCATAAAATGCGTATGTTTTCCGGCAAAAACTGTCTGCCACATACAAATAGCCGTTCATTTCCACGATTAAGGCTTCATTGTCATAGCAAAGGTTGGAAATAAAATGCTGCATGAAGTCGCTGCTGTTTTCGTTCGGGTTTGGCTCATAGTTCCACAAGTAATATTCCGCGCCGCGCTCCGGCTTTCCCTTTACAAAAGTTCTGATCTCGCATTTCCCGATCGTGTTCGCCTCCATGTTGATCGCGCAGGCTGTCGCCAGTTCCTTGAAAAACGCTTCTGTAAATTCTTCCTCGATCTGCGTCTTTACGCTGATCGTTGATTCCCGCCCGAAGGCTTTTAAAAAATATTCCGTCATATTCACGCCGCCCACCCCCTTTCTTTAGAATGTGAATAGCGGCAGCACTTCGCCGCCCGTCTGCTGTTCTGGTATAAGTTCATGCTGTGTCATTGCCGCAACAAAAGCGAAAAATCCGTCTGTCTTGCGGCTCTTTGCTTCGATTTTCTGATACTCATAATTTCCGTATTTTTTCGACTTCACTTTTTTTGTATTGTTCGTGTACCACCGCATGATCGGGCAGTCGCCGTATACTATATTGTGATTGCGGAAGCCGCTGTCAATGATCGGCTCAATCTTTATTTTGTCGGACGGGCGCACCAGCTTTATATTTTTGTTTTCATAAGTGAAGCCGACGCGCGCCAGTGCTGCTTTCATCAGCGCGAAGCGGTAATCATCTAACGCCAGCATGGGTATATTGTAAAAGTGCGTCTGTACCTCTATCCAGTCCGCGATCAGTTCCGGCGGGATTTCCGGCGCGTCTATGATCTCCGCGTCCCCTGCTGCCACCGCTTCCATGTACGGAAATTTTATGCGCGGCAAGTCTGCGCTGTTTGCACATATCCATGTATGCTGTTTAAAGACAAACTTTGCGCCCCTCTTTGTGAGTACGCCAGCCGCCGCAAAATCGTTTATTTTCGTGTAGTCTATGCCGATCACTCCGGTTTCCCGCATGATCGGCGGCTCTACTTCCTGCCGCGTTATCAGAATGTTTTCCCATGTCGTCAGTTCCACTTCGCTGTTTCCCTGCCGTATGTTCATTCGCTTTGTCATAAAGTCGGACGCGGAAGACCTGTTTTCTTTCCACTCCCTGTACTCTTTGCGCGTTTCCTCCAAAAGCGTCGGCAGATATTGAAGGCTGGGGTTTGCTTTGTGCCAGTTTTCTTCGTCGTGTACCTCTTCGGGATCGTCAAGCGCACACATAAAAGGCAGAAGCCCGTTGTCCTCAATCTCAAAATCTAAAATTCGTTTCGATTTCTCGATCAGATCATCTAAAACGCCGTCGCATACGTCGCCATTTGTTGTGGTGTAGGTCATGCGCGGCTGGGGCTTTTTCCCCAGCGCAGTCGTAAACACTTTTATGTTGTCGTAGCTTTCAAATGCGTGTACTTCGTCAAAATCTACCTTGCCGGATCGCAAGCCGTCCTTTGATTTTGCATTGTTTGTCCGGTATTTGATTTTTGACCGCGTTTTCCTGCTCTGTATTTCTGATTTTGTCCAGCGGAAGTGCCGGATCAGCTTTTTCCTGTTCTTTTCCAGCACGTTGTATATATCATCAAAGGACGTGCGCGCCTGTTCTTCCGCTGTGGCGCAAATATCTATGTCATAGTTCGGTATTCCGTTGTACGGGCTTATCAGCGCGAAGTCCTCAAACGCCAGATAGCCGTTTTTTCCTGCGCCCCGCCCTACGAAGATCAGCAGATCGGGGAAGCGCGGCAATCCATCTTCCCTGTATACGCAGCAATGCAAAGTGAACACGAATTTTTCCCACGGGAATAACTCAAAATCAAAATATTTTTCCAGCTTCATGTAGTTGTGAAGCTGCTCTGTGTTTATGGTTAAATTTTCGCTTTCAAATACTTTTTTTACGAATTTAACCAGCTTTTTTTGGTATAAACAGACTTTTTTTAGCCCTTTTTTACCCCCGTTTTCGACCATGTAAATATAGTCGTATAGTTCCGGTACGTCTCTATAATTCGTCGTCAAAATCCCCACCGCCTAACATAGCGTTGGCTTTTAGCCCTAACTCTGCAAGCAGCTTCAGCATTTGCGCGTTTGTCTTGTTGAACATTTCCACGGCTTCGTTTTTTTTCATACCGGACTGACCGCCGCCGTTATTGTATTTTACGATAGTTCCGCGCTTTTGAATGTCTTCGATCAGCAGGGTTTTTGTAACATACATAGCCATGTAATCGTCGATCATATCGTCAAAAAATTTCCCGTATGTCCCGTTGGCTTCAAGCTGCTGGCGCAAGTCGTTTTCGATCTCTTTATATTTTTTTGTGCGCGTGATCCGCTTTACGTCCTCGCTCCTGTTGTCCGGTTTTTTTGCCATGTATACCACCCCCTCATGTGCGCGCGATTTTCCGTTTTGTCTACCCCATGCCCCGTTTCCCGTCCGGCGTTCAAAATCCAAAACTTTTGGGGCGGGGGGATCATTTACCAGCGTTCCTCATTCACAAATTTATTTTTATTTTCTTTTTTCCAGCCCTTGCCCTTGTCATGCTCTTTATTGTGGCAGTCCTCACACAAAGGAATTAAATTGTTATACGTCACGCCGTTATATACATACGCCCTCGACAATGCCAGCCGCGGATGCCGCCGCACCCACTGGACATGGTGGACGCTGCGGGCTGGCGCATGAAAGCCGCGCTTCTTGCAATGCTGGCACTCATAATTATTTTCTTTCATAACCGCTTCGGAAAGCTGCCGCCACTCCCTGCATTTATAGAATTTGTATAGCTTGTCTTCCGCGATCAGTTGTTTGATCCATTTTTCCAATGCGTCCTGTGTCATAGATATATAGCCCGCTCTCTTTATGCTGGGCGCGACTGCCGCACCCAGCCGAAGGAAAGTATAAGGCACACAACGAAAATAAAAAGGGACACAAACCACACTAAATTATAATTGTGTCGTCTGTGCCCCTAGTATCTTCGCCATGTGCCTTATTTACGGCTTTATTTTAACATATCCCCGTACTATATGCAACTTCTTATTTCTGCCCCAGCGTGGCGCGCTGTGGCGCGTCCTGCTGCCCTTTATTGTTCTTCCTCTCTATTTCGCTTCTTTGTGTTGTGGTAAGCCATATGCCCGCTTGAAGTCATTAGTATTAGATTGCCTAACCTATTATCATCTTTAACGCCGTTCACATGATGTACCACCTCACCATCTTTTAAGTGTCGCCCTATTAATGATTCCATTTTTAGAATATGTTCAAGAATATATCCATCCTTCCTGCTTTTTGGGTGATTAGGAAAATACACTTCGATATATCCGTCCTTTCGCTTCTTTTTATGTCCCGCACCTATTATTTTGTTTGCATCACCTATTTTCTTTTTTGTTTCATCTGATAATATTTTTCCTTTCTGCATCACGCTTATTTTTTCTCTTACTGCTTCTGAATGTGTATGTCCTAAAAAACCTTTATGTGGCTCCCTTGTCTCTATCCCAAATTTATGCAAATAATTATAGACGCTTCCGACTGAAATATCCAAAATAGTCGCCACTTCTTTCATTGATTTATCTTGCACAACGTAAAGATTATAAAGTGCTTCTTTCTGAACTATTCCCATTGTTTCCCTCTTTTCTTCAAGCTGTAACTTGAATATGTTCAAAAATAAATCTAATAGCAAGTTGAATTCCCTGCATTATTCCGCTATCTTCGCCAATATTGTACACCGCTATTAAACTGTCGTTTATATCGTCATGCCCTTCCCAATCTTCCGAAAATTTTTTTGAAAGTTCGTCCGCATGATTATAAACTTTTTCCATTGTTCCATTCTTTTTCAAAAAGTCTTCATGTTCCTTTGACTGCAAATAAGCCTGTAATATTTCCTTTGTCATATTATACATGTTCTCTATCTCCTTTCATGGTGAGCATATTGCACACTTATCATAAATCGAATTATAGTGTACAATATGCTCACTGTCAAGGAGAAATTTTATTATGTTTAGTGAACGATTAAATCATATTAGGAAATTAAAAGGTATAACCGCCCAGAAAATGGCAGATCAGTTATGTATCAACATTCGTTCTTATCGTGCGTATGAATCTGCTGATAGACTGCCAAATCTTGAAACATTAATTAAAATTGCGGACATTCTCAATGTTTCCGCTGATCTTTTGCTTTGCCGTGATGATTTTCTTCGATCTCTCGGAGTTTCCGTTGATGAATATCTGTAATGTCTTCGAGTGTGTCCCAAATAGTAAAATCTCCTGTTCTCTCTCCGGCTTCTATTTGTTTGTAATATCTTAAACTGATATCCAACAAATCAGCTACTTGTTGTTGTGTCATTCCTACTTTTTGACGTGCTTCTTTTAAATTTTGTCTCACCGTCTGCCCCTCTTACTTTCTTTTATTGTTTGTCCCGATCCAGCCTAAAATAACGACCGTTAAACAAATGATCGCTGTTATGATGATCGCCGTCATGTTTACGTTTGCCATGTCCTCACTTCCTTTCTGCCGCTTTATTTGCTATGATGATCGCCAGCGTGACCGGAAAAGCCACACCCGCGAATATGCTGTATTTTTTTATCTGCTTTTTCTGCTTCTCGTCAGCGTCCGGCGTTTTCTTTGTTGTCAAAAGAAACATATAATAGCCGAAGCCGATCGCCAGTTCTATGTAGAGAAATACGGCTATTCCCACCACCACGCCCGCTGCCGCGCTCATATTTTCCCGCCCCCGCTTTCCTTTTCTGTTTCCGGTATCTTCTGCAACGGGCAATCTTTAGGGAAAGTCTTTGCTTCTTTCATACTCCATTTTCTACATACATCAGTAGCAGACATTGGACATTCCCCGCAGCAGTTCGGTGTTTCAATTATAAATGCAGATTTGCTCATTTTTCCACTTCTCCCCTCTCAAAATGTCCGGTCATTTTTCGGATCAATCCAGTTTTTATGTTCCTTATCACGCTCTTTCATATAATCGCTTACCGCGCCGACTGCTGCCGCCGACCAGAATAATAAAAGCAGTATTCCGGCAATGATCCTAGCTATGATTTTAATAATTGCTTTATCCACCGTTTTCTTCCCTCTCTTTCCGCGCCTGCGCCTTGCTTACGATCAGCCGTATTTTTATAACCTCGCTGTCCTCCAAATACTCGCATACATTCGCAAGATCGGACGCTACCGCGTAACGATCCGCTTCTTTTTCTGTCATTTCCTCGATTTCTGAAAAATCCGTGATCGCCGCTTTCCTGTTTTCCGGCGTTTCCTCTCCCGCCGTCGTTTCCACCGCCGTCTTTCCGTCCTGTTCGATCGTGATTGTGATTTTTGTTTTTTCCATGCCCTCTTTTTCCTTTCTATCGCTTATACCGTCGATCCTACGTCGTCCAGCCCGTATTCCCGCTTCCTGCGCTTGCAATCCTCCAGCATACGTTCCAAAATCCCCACTTCCTCGTCGCTCATGTAGATATAATATTTTTCAAGCATTTTCAGCGCATGAAGGCGGCGCGCGTTTTCCTTTTCTTCCTCGTTTGTGTCGGTATCTGACATTTGATCGGCTTTCTGCTCTGCAATGCTGCGCTTTTCCTTTTCCTCTCCCTTTTTCGCGTCCACCATTTCGCGGATTTCCTGCGCCTTTATGTCCTCGCCTGCTGCCACCCGTCCGGCAATCTCTTTTTGCTCGCTTTCCGGTAACTGGCTGGCTGCTGCCGCTGCTGTTACGCCCATTTCGCCTTTTTCAAACTGTTCTTTGACTTCGGGAACGGCGTTTTTGTTTATCCGGTTATAGTCCCCGATAACCGCCGCAGACGTTCCCATGATCCGTGCCACATAGTCCCGCACCCGTTCGCCGTGTTCCAAAATCAGCAGCTTTTCCCGCTGCGCCTGTTTCAGCGCGTTTTTCCATTCCTCGGCTTCGATCATCTTGTCGTAGTCCGTATAATGGCGGTTAAAGGCGTTCCCGATCAGAACATGAAGCCTAAACTCTGTTTCGGTCATATCCTTATAGCGGCAGTTTACGACGCGGAAATTTTCTGCGCCGCCCTGCACTAACATTTCAATGGCTGCGCGCCGCCTGTGTCCGCTTGCCAGGCAGTATTCGCCGTTTATACGCCCTAATATTAAAGGCTCATGCAAGCCGCCCGCCATTTCAATTCCCGCCGCCAGTTCCTCTATTTCGTCCATGCTGTATTTGTTGTGCTTCGTCACTATGATTTTTTCATAGTCCAGCCGGATTTCTGCAAAATCCTTTTCGATCGCGCCCGCTTCCCCTGTCGTCGCTGCGTTCATAAGTTTTTTAATGTCAAATGCCATTGTTTTTCTCCTTTCCTCTCCTTCTTATCCTGTCAATTTGCCTTTCCAGCTTTTCTTCTCTGATCTCGGCGACCTTATCCCCGCATAACAACATTTCTTTCATTTGTTCCAGCATGATCTCAACGTCCGCTATTTCCTCAATCAGATTTTTATATGCTTCGCTTTCCCTGTCCAGCCTGTCCTCATTCAATGCCCCATAGCCGCCGTGTAAATCTTTTCGCCAGAATTTATTTATTGCCTGTGTCAGTTCTGCCATTTCCTCTATACACTGGCGGGATTGTGCGTCGTAGCCGTACCGCAATACAATTTCTTGTATTCTTTCATCAGTCATTTTTTATGCCCCGCTTTCCTGCAAATACTCATTGACAAATTTTCGATATGTGACCGCTGCCGCGCTGCGCGGGCTGTACTTTTCCAGCGGCTCTTTGTAGTACGTCGCCGCCGTTACCTTGTCCGACCGTCTGATCCGTGTTAAAAATACCCTGTATTTGCAGTTTTTACGAAGCCAGCTTTCCGCTACCTCGTTTTCATCTGATTTTCTGTAATTTGTCAGAAGTATTCCGGCGATCCGAAGCCCCGCGTTCAATGCCTGCAGTTCCTCGATCTGCGCCGTTATTGTCTCTACGCCGTCCAATGCCCAGTTGTCAAGTGTGATCGGGACTATGACTTCATCAGCAGCACATAGCGCGTTAATGGTACACATCAGCAGGGCGGGCGGGTTGTCAATGATACAATAATCGTATTTCTGCTTTACCCCCTGCAAATATTCTTTTACCCTGTTTTCCTGTCTCTCTGTGCCTGTGCGGATCGCGTTGTCTGCTTCCAGAAGGGAAATATTCGCGTTTACAATCCCGATCCCGTGTTTCTCCTGTATGATCGGTGTACGCCTGTATAAAATTTCCGCTGCGCCGCAAGTGTCTTCCCCGCCGTCGTAGCAATCGCAAAACTGGCTGGCGTTCCCCTGCGGATCGTTGTCAATCAGCAAAACGCGCTTCCCGTGCTTTTCTGCCAGCAGCGTCGCCATATTGATCGCGGTTGTGGTCTTTCCCACACCGCCTTTTAAGTTGATGATTGCAATAGTTTTCATGTGTCCTTCCTTTCCTTCGTTTTTTTGTTGTTTCATTCAGTGATAGTTCCTATTTCTTTTGAATACTGTTGAAATATTTCGATTTTCTGTAATTTGTTTTTATAAATCAAATTACTATCTTTTTCTTCTAAACCCTTTATATATCCATCCATTATTAGCCTATTTATCACCGCCCGTAATTGCTGATACTCTATTAAAATCTTCCCCCCGTTTGTTATTTCCGGTTCGTCTGGATGGTGGTTATTTATTCCAAAGCGCAATGCTTTCGATATTTCTTTTTGTATCTCCGCGCATTCTTCCATTGCTGTTACCATTAAATTTTCGTATACTGTCACGTTCCTGCCCCCTCTTTTAATCATAGGCGTATATCTCTATGTTTTTCAGAACACAGGCGGCACAGCTTTCTGAATTTTCTCTGTCGCCGCAGTCTTTTGGTGTAAAATCCCCGCCGAAAATACATTCCCCGCGCATCACTGCTTCTGTCAATACAGTTTTCAGCGTGTCCGTGTCTTCTCCGCTGCAATATATTTCCATTCGTTTCTGCGGTTTGCACGGCTCGGAAGCCGGATTGCTTAAAATTGTTCGTACCCCCTGCAAATAGCTTTCTAACTCACGTGTGGCTTCTACGCCGCTATAACATACTGTAACTTTGTAGCCCTGTTCTTTTAATGCCCCTATCCACTCTTTTTGATGATCTGTCGGCTTGTTTTTCCCGTATTTCATTTCGATATACAAGCCCGCGAATCCATTCATGGGAACAGGCAGGCAAAGATCGGGTACTCCCGCTTTTACGCCCATTGCCTTGAAACGCGCCGCTTCCTTTACGTCCCGCTTCCCCCCGTTCGGGATATGAAATAATAATTTGAGTTCGGGGAAGCGTCCTGTGTTCCAGTTTGCCCAGTCTATCACGCCCATTTGTTCCGTATCTTCCCCTCGTTTTAAATTTCCGTACATTCTGTCACTCCTTCCTATGCACCGTAGTGAAGCCCTATTGTGTCAGCAATACCAGCCACGATCGCTTTTCCGATCTCTAAATTTTTCCGCACCATTTCACCTGCTGCCGCGTCCACTTTTTCAATATCCGTCATTTCCAGCGGCTTTCCGCATACTGTCATATCTGTACCGTTCACCATATCAATGCCCATGTATATCTGCTTCCCGTCCGGCGTTGTGCTCTGTGCCGCACTTTGCCCCACGCCTGCTGCCGTCGGCTCTTTCAGAAATGTCGCAGCTTCAGCAAACAATTTGAATTTATTTGCCCTGTACCAGCGTTCCTGTCCTAAATCGTTTTTAACCTTGATTTCCTTTAGCTGCCACGGCTTTCTGCCCGCTTTCACGTCCAGCACATCGTACATTTTCCCGAATGTCAGCGGAAGCCCGTCTGCCGTCCTTGTTCTCTTAAATTCTGCTTTCATCTTTTCTTGTTTCCCTCTAAATCCGCTATTAGCGTTTCAAGATCCTGTATGTTCCCATGTCTTCCGCATCCTTCACAAGCTGACGATCCTTGTTCTCTCCAATCCCATCAATTTTCACAGCAACTTTCTTCTTGCTGTAACTGTTCATAAAGTTCTTTTAAATCTTTTTGCTGCAATTCTGTCATTTTTTCTTTTTCTCCCTTCTTGTCTTTTCCGTGATCTGTACTTCCCCGGTATCTAGATTTAGTGTGTAACTTTCTTTTGTCTGTTTCCGGCTTGCGCCGTCATAGATCAGTGTGTATGTAAAATACATAAATCCCGTTACCTCGTGCCAGCTTTCAGCTACACTGTCTTTGTCTAAATACCAGCCCTGTGGTATCTCGATTATGTGATTGTAGGCGTTTTTCGATCGTACCGTCGTTTTTGTCGGCTGCGGTATCTTTAAATTTTTACTGGAATTGTACCGCCTCCCAGAAAAGCCCTCACACGTCCTCATGGTCTTTTCGGAGTATTTTACAAAATACGAAGCCAGCTTCCGGTACTGCCCGCTTTCGTCTAACGGCTTTATTGTGATCCAGCCTTTATCCCAACATTTTTTCAGCTTTGCGATCTCTATGGCATTTAATACCATGTGGACGTGTGCCGCTCCCCTCCCCCCCACCTCTGCCACCCACACATACTTTGCAACGTCCCCCGCTGCTTTATATACTTTACGAATATCCCGAAGCAGCTTGTCAACGTCTGCCCTTAGTTCCTCTTTTCCTGCCGGGCGTTTCTCCTTCGCATAAGACCATGTTACATATAGGCTTGTACCATCAAAATTTTCGTTTAATATCCACGTCAACTTTTTCACTGTCTGTCTGCTGTTTACTTTCTTTTGCGCTTCGCTTGTCTTATTTTCCTTCTGCCTTCTTGATCCCTCTTTTGTGTCGGTTCGGGTTGCATAATAGAAAGTATGCTGCTTTGTCTTCCCCGCCCTGCATGTCTCATGTCTATACGGCATTTCCTCACTCCCTGTCGATAAAATAATATATTTAACAAGTCGTAACGGCGGTTAAAATCCCGCCATTTTCCTTGACTTTTTGCCGTACAAACCGTATAATTATTACAGGTTTTATTTTTAGCTTTGTACGGCTTGACTGCTTTGGATTTCCCGATCCAAAGCGGTCATTTTTTCGTCTTTCTTTTTCGGTTTTCAAAGTTCGCCTTATTTTGTGTCGCCTGCTGCCGCGCCGTTTTCTTTCGTGTTGCCGAATACCCCCCGAAAAGAAAATCAAAACGCATTTGCGCCATTTCTTCCCGCAGGCGTTTGTCTGCTTCCGTGAAATAGTCTTTTTCGATCTCAAAACCCAAAAAATTATGCCCTGTTCTGTGTATGCTGCCTGCAGACATTCGCCCGATCCGGCGTGCGTGTCCAGTATCTTGTCGCCTGCTGCCGCATATTGTCCGGTATTTCTTTCATGGCTTCCATGCAATCAGCATTATAAAGCCTGTTCAATTCAAACATTGCCCGTGCCCTCTTTCTCTTTGATTTCCTCGATCCAGCGCGCCAGCCCGTCCGCTGCTCTTTCCCAGTCCCTCGCTTTTTGCCGAAGTTCCTTTATTTTCCCGCCTGCTTTATGTAGCTGATCTTTCAAGCTGTCGTTTTCCTGCAATAGCCGCATAATCTCTGCTTTCTGCTGCGGGGCGACGTTCATAATTTCCGGCGGTATGCGCCTTCGCAAGTCCGGCTTTTCAATCACTGTCAGAACGGCGCGGCTGTCGTACCTGTCCACGGTCATTTTCTGCCCGCACCGGACGCATTTATAAACTGTGTTGTCTTTCAGATCGTCCGGTAAAATCTGCGCCCCGCATTTCAGACACGCACAATGGCATTTGTTTTTAAGGGAAAATGATCTTTTTACTGCCATATCCCACCTACTGCACAAACTCGTTATTATCGCTGATTTCCCGCACGACCTTTATTTTGTCCTTTGCCATTTGCATGATCCGGCAACGAAGCCCCGTTCTGATCGTCACGACGGCAGACTTCATTTTTTTGTCGCAGATAGCGTCCACGGTATTCAATAAAATTCCCTGTACCGCTTCCGGCTGCTTATACTCTCCAGCGTCTTCGCCGAATAGTTCCCCGACACGCTGCTTTGCCACCGATCGCCTGTTCGCGCTTTCTTGATATTCCAGTGCTTTTTCGCAGCCGCAGCGCATTGTTGCCGCTTCCTCTAACTGCGGGGCGGTCATTTCTGCGCCGTCCTCTACAATCACGCTTTGACCGCAGAAACGACATGCGCCGGAAGAAGCCCCAGCCTTGCTTTGTTTTGCCATGTTTTTTCTCCTTTCATGTGAAATATTTAATAACTGCCAGTGCCGCTTCTATTGCGGCAGCAAGCCCTACCGCCGATATGATCCGCTGGGCGTAAAGCTGCCGGACACGGCGCGCCCACATTGCTTCGCGTACCGGATTTATGGCTTTGTCGTCTATGTACTCATGCGCGAATATTTTCCGCGTGTCCGTGCCGCCGTAATTTGCTATGTTTTCCGCTGTGTTCTCGTTTACATAGTCAAATACAAGCCCGTGCGCCGCGCACCACTCCACCGCGTCCTGCAGGTCTTTTCCTTTCCGGCAAGTATTCAGAATAAGGATTGCGCCACCCCTCTGAAGCTGCTTGCAATGTCTAATCATTTTCGGGATCGGCTTTATGATTTCGGGGAATTTTGTTACTGCAAGCGTTCCGTCAAAATCCACCGCAGTGATCCGGCGGTATTCCTGCGCGCTCATGCCCTCGCCCTGCTGCCGCCTGTCATTTATATAAATTCCGAAAACCTCTTTTAATTTTCCCGTCATTTCTCCCCCGTCCTTTCCTCTTTGCTTTCTGCTTCCAGTCTTACAACGCTTACTTCATAGCTTGTACTTAAATACGGCAGGTTGCGCCCCTGTATGCGCTTCTTAAAATTGCGGGACTGGAAACGCCCGTATATTTCCACATAGTCCCCGACTTTCAGATCGTCGGCTTTTTCTGCCTGCTCATTCCAGCATACGCACGGGACATAATGCGCGCCCGTGGGCGTATTTACCGCCACCACAAGCCTTGTCACTGTTACGCGCCGCCCCTTTCGTGTGCGCCTTTTTGTTTCCCGTCCGCTGGGCGGCTTGCAGATATTCCCGCAGATCGTCACTTCGTTTTGATCCTCTACGGGTGGATCGTTCACGGCTATCATTTCCGCGAAAATGAACACTTTCACGCGGTTTTCTTCCGGCTTCGGATCGTGTACGTTCTCCGACCGGATTTCCCCGCCGCAGAATATTTCCGCGCCCTCTGTTATCCTCTCCAGCATTTCCTTTGATCCGGCAGCGCGTCCGTCATACTGCAAAATATAGGTGTCTTCCGTTCCGCTGGGGCGCGTCCGCGTCAGTTCTACTTCGTACACCTTGCGCGCCCAGTCTGCCGCGTCCACGATCAATTCCGGCGGGGCTGTGATCTCCCCTACGATCCCGATTGTGTTGTTTCTGCTCATTTTCCCTTTATCTCCTTTCATAGTCCGGCAGCTTGCCCGCCTTTGCGTAAAAGTCGTATAAATCCGCTTTACAGTGCGCCAGTTCGTCCTGTAAAGAGAATATCTTTTCTTCCGCGTCCTCTGCTATTTGCGCGGCGCGGGTATAGTCTGATAAAATCCGGTCTTTTTTGTTCCTCTAACTTTTTCGTGCGTTCCTCATACTTTCCGGCTACTTCCGTATATGCTACCGGACTGATCCAGCCCATGCGCTGCGCCGTTTCCGGCGTTATATATCCCAGCATTTTCATAACTTTATCAAATGCCACGCGCACCCCGAAGCAATCCACAAAAAGCTGCAATGCCGTTTCTTCGTCAATACAGTACATACCCCGCAAGCTATCATCAGACAATTTCCCAATATACCTGTTTAACGCCTGCTGGCTCTCTATTCCCTGTACGCCGTCGTTTCTGAAAATGCGAAGCACTTTTTCCAGCGTCTCTTTATCCGTCCCCAGCCCGTCAGCCTGCCATAGTTGTACTTTTTCCATGCTCTTTTTCCTCTCTTTCCTGTTTATAGCTTTTCAGTTCGTCGATCGCTCTTTTATAGCAATCAATGTCTTCCGTTTCTTTTGCCCTTACAATACACTTCCCGCGCGTTTCTCCGCTGTACTCCCATATCTCGATCAGATCGTCTTCACTCTCATATATGCTAAAGTGCATGTGATAGCGCAGATTGTATTTTTTCTGCAACGGTCTGTATATTTCATAGAATTTTCTAACTATTTCTTTGTATTCGTCTTCCATGCGCCGCCCTCTATGCATCTAACAAAAGCCCGTAATTTCGTGGCTACCCCCCATAAAATCAGATAGCCGCATTTGTGCCGTTTCCTGCCTGTATCTTTCCTGTGATAAATTAAAATAGTGTTCGCTTAACTCGAAGCCTACAAATTTATGCCCTGTATTCCGGCAGGCGATCAGAGAAGAAGCCGATCCGACGTGCGTATCTAAAACCACGTCTCCTGCTGCCGCAAAGGTTGTCAAAATCCATTCATAAAGGGCGACGGGCTTTTGCGTCGGGTGTATGCGGTACTCTTTGTTTTTCATGTTCTCTTGGATCATGCCCTGCCATGTATATTTATATTTGCGTACTGCGGTTTTAAAGGAAGTCCACGCCAGTTCGCAGTCTGCAAAATCATTGTTTCCGTTGTTCTTGTCCCACACTATCCAGCACGGGCTGTCATACGGCATTTTTGAAATAAAATGGTTTGCGCCGAAAATGATCTGGTTTTTGCTTACTCTGAATAATTCCCGAAAATATTCTTCGTCCGGCGGCTTTACGTCGCCGCCCGCAAATGGTTTATATGCTTTTGCCATTGCTCTGTTTGATCTTGTGGCGTTCTTTTTGCCGTTTTCCTTTATCCCATACGGGGGATCGACAACGGCAAGATCAAAATAGCCGTCGGGAAAGTCTTTCATTCCCTGCATACAATCCATGTTGTAATAGCCGTATTCAAGCATTGCCGCCACTCTCCTGTTTTTTCAGTTCCGCTTCTGCAAGTTCGATAAAACCTTTTAAGTCCGCGATCCGCTGTTCGTATTTCTCATACGCTTTTTTCGCTCTCTGATACTGCCATAAAAGGAATACCCTTTCTTGCGAAGTTTCCTTTTCCATGTATTCCGATTTTGCTTTTTTGACTTCCTGTTCTAAATCGCCGCTATATGAATAAACTTTTTGATCTTTTTTTCTTTTTACCCTCATGCTTTCCGCGTCCTCTATCTAAAGTCTTCAAAATTCTTTACCGCATTAAAAGCGATCCGTGAATTTGTCCACCGCTGCATACGCCGCAGCGTGTGTCCTTTGGGTACGTCCTGTTTATTAAAAATCATCACATACGGGGAATATCCTAAATCCCGCAGTATGTAAATTCTTTCTAAATCCTGTTCTATCGTTGTGTTAAAGTTTGTCAGAATATAAACGCCCATTTTTCGGTAGTCCCAGCCTGTCAGCCGTTTAAATTCTTCAAATTTCGGTATGATGATTTCTTTATCTTCGTATCTATCCCATGCAAAATGAATTTGCTTTATTTTCATTTGCTGTAAAAAGCTGATCTTTTCTTCTGTCATTATGCGAATGTCGCACCCCTGCGAAAAATCCACCCACGCCCCGCTGTCTATAAGCTGCTGTGAAAGTTCTTTCCATTCCCTGCAGGCGAAAAAGTTCGGATCAAGCAATGCAATATTTTTCTGACCGTTCCAAAACTCCGGCAGATCAGCGACTTTCCGGCTTTGCCGCCCCTCTTTGCTTTCTACTATGCAAAAATCACACCCGCGCGGGCAGCCCCGCGTCAAAAATCCGTATGCTGTGTTTTTGCATAGTGCCGGATATAGGCTATAATCTGGGTATATATGTTCTATTTCCGGTGGCAAGTCCGGCTTTCCGTCTGGGTAATTGTAGCCCGTCCCGCCCATTATGATTTCTTCCGCATTGACCGGATGCGGATAGTCTGGCGTAAACGTGAAAACTTTACTCATATACACCCGATCCGGCGGGTTTTGCCATGCGGTCAACGGGTTGTACCACTCCACGCTGTCGCCCTGTCTTTTGTGCCATGCTGATATTTTCATCAGCGGCAGCGAAGGGAAGTTGTGACCGTCTACGTCAATTAGTTCCACTCTCATTCTTTTTATTTCCCGCTTTCATGTGTCAAATAGTGTCATTTGTCCGTCGCATTGCTTCTTTTTCGGTATGCGCGGCTTGTATTTACATTCTTCGGGGTTTCCGTTCCGACAGATATAGAAAGCGTCTATTTCGCAAAAATCAAATAACTGGCAAGCGTCCCGAACGGAAGTTTTTTAATCATTATGTTTAGTTCCTCGCATACCGCTTCCGTTTCGTCCTGCGCTATGCAATGTATACAATATCTGCAATAATGCTTCATGCGCTCCACGCTCTCTTTAGGTGTATTCCTCGTAAACATTGCCCCACTCGTCCATTCTCATTTGTCCGTCGCAGTTATCATCTTCCATCCACCATTTGAAAACCTTTAGCCCTGTTCGCCACTCGTCCATTATCTTTAGTCCTCTGCGTTTCCTTTCTATCAACATTTTTTCAAATGCTCTGATATAGGCTTCTTTATACTTTGGGTATCTGCTAAATTCTTCCCAGCGTTTCTTTCCCGCCATAGGGCAGCCTATACACCCGACGCGGCAGAAGCCTTCTTTATACAACGGGTTTAATTCTATTTTTTCATGCCGGATATACCACCACAAATAATCGTCGTCCCAGTCAATCAGCGGATTTATTAAAGTTTTTGTTGTCCGGTAACAACTTTCTACAAGTTGCCGCGTTTCCGCATTGTCTAAATTTAAAATTATTACGCCGCCTTTATCTGTTTTTCTCAAATTTTCGTTATTTGCCGCTTTTCTTTTCAAGTCCGCGCTGGGCTTTGTAAATGTCACAACACTTTGATTCGCTTCTCTGTTTTTACTCTCTGCTTTTCTTACTCCTGTTATCAGCTTTTCGCCGCGTCCCGAATATTCTTTTAAATCAGTGCAACAATACCGCATTAACCGTGTCGGCGGTGTGGCATGATCCACTATTAGCTGCCACATTGTCCGTCTTGGGTAAATTATGTTGTACTCTATGCCTGCTGCCCTGTGCTTTTCCTTTTCACGTCTGATAAAATAAACCGTTTCCGGCGCGTCCACCGTCGTGTGGTTATGCTGAACCGAAAAATGCATATTGTATCTTTCTTTTGCTAACATAGCAATATGCTTTAATACGCTGCTATCCTTGCCGCCGCTATCAGATATAACGCAGCCAGAATTTCCACATAATAAATGCAATAATTCGATTGCGTCCTTCGCTTTGTTTTCCATTACGTTTCCCTCTCTTCCTTTTCTGTGTCCTCATGCTCTATCTAGGTGGCGATCTTGCTTTCATGCCCTGCCACCCCGCTTTCCGGCGTGTGCATTGTGTTGTGGCTTTTCACATTAAAAAGCTACTGAAAACCTGTTGACCGTCTGCGCGCTCTCTAGCATGGCGCGTCCGCTGCCATTTTTCCACAATGCCCTGTACTCCGGCTGTTGGCTTGCCTTCATCAGCCGCAAGGTTGCCGACCTTGCAGGACGGGGACTGCTGCCCCGTTTCGGTTCTTTTCAGCCTTAAAATAAAAATCCTTTGTCTACAAGAAATTTGATCCAGCCGCAGCCGCAAACGTCGTCTTGCTTTATATACTCATAAAATTCTTCTTTGCTGTTTACGCCATCTGCCTGCATGAAGCGTCTTGCCGTTTCTATGTTCTTTGTTTGAAATACATACTCCGCATAAAATGTCTTTTCCATTGTTCCGTAGTCATTGCTGCTTTTCGGTGTCCGCATTTCAACCTTTATCACTTTTCTTCTGTTCTTTGCTGATATTCCTTTTTGAATAACCACCGCTTCACTGAATAACCAGCCATTCCAACCTCGCCGCATTGGTGCAAATTGTGTTCGCGGTACTTCTACCAAATCCCCCACTTTTACTGTGTCGAAATTTACGACTTTCATTATTTACCACTCCTTATCCGCTCCAATTCCTTGCCAATGTCTGCCCCACTATAATCTGCTAACAACTTAGGGCTGATCTGGTATGTCCATTTGCTTGACATTTTTATCGCTGTGCCTATCGGCAATATACCGCGCTGCAAACCGATTCGTACAAATTGATCGGAAACGCGAAGAACTGCTGCCGCTTCTGTTACTTTTATCTTTCCAGTGTCCATGTGTCTGTGTCCTTTCGTGTCGGTTGTGCGTTATTGTTTTTCTTTATTTTTCTAACTGCTTTTGATATAATAGGAAACACCGCACCAGCGGGAAGGATATAATATGTGCATAGATGATCTAATGATAAATAATGATATTCAAGCCGCTTTTCTGACTGCTGCCCTCATGCCGTATTCAGAAAATTACGCGAAAGAAAATGATTATAACGGCTTTGCGGAAGTCGCCTGTCATTTATTCTTAGATATATCATCACAATTAGATACGCTTACGCAGCTTTAACGCTTGCGCACACTTTAGACACTTGCGCGCGGTTTCCGCGTTGCCGCACAAAAGACACATTTCACTTCCGATACATTGCCGCATTAGCGGCGCTACCCTAAAAAATTGTTTGCTGGTGCTGGTTTCCTTAATGCGTAGCGTATTCCCAGTACGTTACGCATTTTTATATGTAAATAGCTTTTAAGCTGTGACTTCCTTCTTTATTGTTTGCTGTGTATATATTCCGGCTGCCTTTGCCATGTCTGCCGCGTCCGCGCCGATTGCTTCGCACAGTTTGAAAAATTCTACTGCTTCCAGCTTTCTTTTTTCATTTAAAATAGTTCCCAATATCTGCGGTGATGTTCCCATTTTGTCAGCAACATAACTTTGCTTAATCCCATTTTCTTTCATGTATTCTTTTATCAGTGTTCCCAGCATTAGTTTTCACTCCCTTCCAAAAATCAATGTTTCGTTGATATTTAATACAATACAACATGATTCATTGATTGTCAAATCCTTTTTCAATGTTTTATTGATTTTTTTATTGAAAGTATTTAAAACGTATGGTAATATACAAATAAAAAGATGGTGAAAACTTAATGACAATAAATAACGAAAAACTATTAAAAGAAAATATTCAAAAAAACATAGCATTTTACCGTAAAAAGCTAAAAATGACGCAAAAGGGACTTGCTGAAGTTCTCGGTATTACTGCTGCTGCTATTTCAAGTTGGGAATGTGGCAATAATTCTCCCGACATAGATACGCTTTGCGCTATCTGCAATGTTTTAAACGTTGGACTTTATGAAATTTGTGGTATATCTGCTGATAACACGGGAATGAGTTCCGAAGAAAATAATCTTTTAAATACATACAGATTGTTAAATGCTGATGGACGGCGCAAACTTATAGAACGCGCCGAAGAATTACGTGAACTCGGATATATCAAAGGGGAAAACGTAAAAATGGCGTAAGATACCGCAATAAAGGTAAATTGATACATATTGATTTTTAACATAGATTAAATATTTTAGGAAAGGAGAATTTCACATGGCAAAGAAAAAATCAGCAATCCCCGGACTTTCCTTTAGCGCAAACAAGGCTCTTGGAATCACAAACGCGAAGAAAAAGGTTGCAAAAGCTACTGGCATACCTACCACCAAAAGCGGCAGGCGCGCAAAAGCTGGAAAATTATTAGGACTGTAATAAAAACTAAATAAAAAAAGAAAACCACCCTTGTGCTGGTAACACAAAGGCGGCTGCAAAACTCCGATTGATCGGGCTTGCTATTTAATTCCCTAAGCAAGAATTATTATAGCATAAAGCCCTTCAATAAATCAATGGAAACGGGGCTTTATTTTTTACGCCTTTTTTCCAAAATTTCAAGAAAGAAGGTGCTTTTTATGAGCATGAAACGACCTAACGGCGCGGGATCAGTTTACAAGTTATCCGGCAAGCGCAGAAAGCCGTGGGCAGCGCGCGTAACTATCGGCTGGAACTTATCCAGTGACGGACATTTGCGCCAAGTATACCAGCCACTCGGTACATATGCCAGCCGGATTGAGGCGGAAACGGCTCTAAATAACTATTTGCAAAATCCATATGACATAGACGCGCACCGCCTTACTTTTTCAGAAGTTTATGATCTGTGGTCTGCTGAATATTTCCCGACACTGAAAAATAAATCTTCCGTACGGACGGTAACGGCAGCATACAATTATTGTAAGCCCATTTATAATATGCGTTTTCGTGATTTAAGGGTGTCTCACTTGCAAGGCGTGATCCGTGATGCAGATGTAGGAGACGCAACAAAAGGACGGATCAAATCGCTTTTTAACATGATGTATAAATATGCGCTAATTCATGAAATATGCGATAAGGACTACGCCGCCCTATTTGCTCATAAGGCAGGCAAGCGTAACAAAGAAAACCGCCACCCGTTCAAAAATTCAGAAATTGCACGCTTATGGGAATGGGAAAATGTCAGTGTTGTGGATAGAATTTTATTTTGCCTATATTCTGGCTTCCGTCCCTCTGAAATGCTACTGCTTGAAAATAAAAACGTGGATTTTGACCGCTGGGCTGTTATGGGCGGCATGAAAACCGAAGCCGGAACAGATCGCACTGTGCCGATACATGAAAAAGTACGTCATATTGTCAAGCGACATTTTGACGCGGATCGGCGGTATTTATTCCGTAATGAAAAAAATGAATTTATGACCTACGATCAATATCGTGGGCGTTTTAAGCATATTATGGCACAGCTTAAAATGGAACATACGCCGCACGAAACGCGCCACACATTTATTACCTGTGCAAAAGCAAGGCGTATGGACGAAAATTTATTGAAAATGATTGTCGGGCATGAAATAACAGATATAACCGAAGCTGTCTACACCCACCGCCCACTATCTGACCTTGTGGAAGCTGTCGCATTGATAGATTATAATGGCGACGATCTTCCAGATAATGCGGCAGGCTTTGACTGGGATTGAAAATAAAAGTTCGGGCTGTCCTGCTGCCATGTGGTTGCGTGATAGCCCGATTTTTTGTGTATTACCGCTGTGTATTACCTGTGTATTGTGTGTGTATTATGTGTAAGTTTTGGTGTGTTTTTGAAGGGTTTTTGTCCTTTCTTCCTCGCTCATAAGAAAAGCCCGCAAACGTTGAATTTACGGGCTTTTTCACACTTTTCATTATTCTAATTTTTAGAACTTTCCAGCCTTCGCCGCTTCCTCAATCGAAACCGCAACCGCAACTGTAGCGCCTACCATCGGGTTATTACCCATACCGATCAGTCCCATCATCTCAACGTGAGCCGGTACGGAAGAAGATCCTGCAAACTGTGCATCGGAATGCATACGGCCGAGAGTATCCGTGAAGCCGTAGGAAGCCGGGCCTGCTGCCATGTTATCAGGATGCAGTGTACGGCCTGTACCGCCGCCGGAAGCTACAGAGAAATACTTCTTCCCTGCTTCTGTTCTTTCTTTCTTGTATGTACCTGCTACAGGATGCTGGAATCTTGTGGGATTGGTGGAGTTACCTGTGATAGAAACGTCCACATTCTCTTTCCACATGATCGCAACGCCTTCCGGAACGGAGTTTGCGCCGTAGCAGTTCACCTTTGCACGAAGTCCTTCGGAATAAGGTTTTCTGAACAGTTCCTTCACCTCGTTTGTATAAGGATCATACTCTGTCTCAACAAACGTGAAGCCGTTGATTCTGGAGATGATCTTCGCAGCGTCCTTGCCGAGACCGTTTAAGATAACACGAAGCGGTTTCTGCCGAACCTTGTTTGCCTTCTCAGCGATACCGATAGCGCCCTCTGCCGCTGCAAAGGACTCATGGCCTGCCAGGAATGCGAAACAGTCTGTCTCCTCTTCTAAAAGCATCTTTCCCAGATTACCATGGCCAAGACCTACCTTACGGGTATCAGCAACGGAACCGGGAATACAGAAGGCCTGTAAGCCTTCGCCGATCGCTGCAGCTGCGTCCGCCGCTTTACGACAACCCTTCTTGATTGCGATAGCAGCGCCTACCGTGTAAGCCCAGCATGCATTTTCAAAACAGATGGGCTGAATTTTCTTTACCTGATCATAAACATCCAGTCCGGCGTCCTTTGTAATTTTGTCAGCTTCTTCAATAGAAGAAATGCCGTACTCATTTAAAACGGAATTGATTTTATCAATTCTTCTTTCATAAGATTCAAATAATGCCATTACTATGTTCCTCCTTATTATTCTGGAAACTGTCTGGAAACTTCTCAACTCACTTCGTTCATCGAGAAGTAGCGCATAACTGTTTCACAGTTATGCTTTACTCTTTTCTCGGATCAATGATCTTCACAGCGTCATCCACACGTCCATACTGTCCGCTCGCTTTCTCCCAGGCTGTATTTGGATCATCACCTTTCTTGATAAAGTCAGTCATCTTGCCGAAGTTAACAAACTTGTAACCGATAATCTCATCGTCCGCATCCAGTGCAATACCTGTCACATAGCCTTCTGCCATTTCCAGATAACGAGGGCCTTTCTTTAAGGTGCCGTACATGGTACCTACCTGGCTTCTTAAGCCCTTGCCGAGATCTTCCAGACCTGCGCCTACAGGCAGCCCGTTTTCGGAGAATGCACTCTGAGAACGGCCATATACGATCTGTAAGAACAGTTCTCTCATGGCTGTGTTGATCGCATCACATACAAGGTCTGTGTTCAACGCTTCCATCACGGTCAGACCGGGCAGAATCTCAGATGCCATCGCTGCAGAATGCGTCATACCGGAACAGCCAAGGGTCTCAACCAGAGCTTCCTGAATGATGCCTTCCTTAACGTTCAGTGTCAGCTTACACGCGCCCTGCTGCGGTGCACACCAGCCAACACCATGTGTCAGACCGGAAATATCTTCCACTTTTTTCGCCTGCACCCATTTTGCCTCTTCCGGGATGGGAGCGCAGCCATGGTGAACACCCTGTGCCACGGTACACATTTCTTCAACTTCTTTAGAATAGATTATCATGTGAAAACTCCTTCCATAATATATAATATTTGTAACAGAAGATTTGCTTGTCTCCTGTTATAACCGCTTTTTTTATTTTCGCATATATTCGCCAAAAAATCCAGTACCACTTTACAAATTTTACCGCTTTTCCACAATATTTTCCGGATTCTTGAAAATACTGTGTGAGGGGATCACACCGCGCACGCAGGAAGTGGGATAGATGTTCGTCTCCCGCCCGATCACGCTGCCCGGATTTAACACACTGTTGCATCCTACCTCCACATGATCCCCCAGCATAGCGCCAAATTTTTTTAACCCCGTCTCGATCTGTTCTTTTCCGTCTTTCACAACTACCAGCGTTTTATCACTCTTCACATTGGAAGTGATGGAGCCGGCGCCCATATGCGCTTTATAACCCAAAATACTGTCTCCCACATAATTGTAATGTGGCACCTGCACATTATTAAAGAGCACCACGTTCTTTAATTCTGTGGAATTGCCCACCACAGCTTTTTTCCCGACAATGGCACTGCCGCGGATAAAGGCGCACTGGCGGATCTCCGCCTCCTCATCGATAATGGCTGGACCGTTTATGTAAGCGCTCGGAAAAACAGTGGCGGTCTTTGCGATCCACACGTTTTCCTTTACCTGTTCATATTTGTCTTCCGGCAGGCTCCGCCCCAGTCTGATAATAAAGTCCCTGATAAGCGGCAGCGCTTCCCAGGGATAAGTAAACCCTTCAAAAAGATCTTTTGCGATCGTCTCCTCCAGCGTATAGAGTTTCGCTATTGTTGCCTGTTCCATCTTAATCATTCTCTTTCATCCTTCTTTCTTTTATTATAATTTCTCCTGACAATACACTTGATTGGGCGGTGACCTGCCTTATCTTTATATCGTACATCCGCTCCGCATAACATCAATCATACGAATTTCATGATCCGCTCTTCCGATAATACCCTGCAAATTTGTCGAAGGCAGGGTACAGAGCCGTCTGGTTTTTCACCTGCTTCACAAGATTGGTCCGCCTTGTCACAAAATCATCCAGTTTTCTCATATATTCCTCTGAGGTGATCGTTCCTTCCGACACCTGCGTCAGCCCTTTTTCCCAGCTTGCTGTGAGCCTCGGATCCAATAGCGGCTTCATGGAACATGCCACCACCTCATAGATGATCTCCCCCAGAAAAGTCGGCGTAATAATCTGCGTCTTCTTATTCAGGGCCAGATAACTGATATTGACCAGTTTTTTCAGGATCTCCGCCCTCGTGGCGGAAGTGCCGATACCGGAACCTTTGATCTGGGCGCGCAGATCCTCGTCCTCGATCAGCTGGCCCGCATTTTCCATCGCAAGGATCATGCTGCCGGAATTATAACGTTTCGGCGGCGACGTCTCACCGGCTTTGATGGAAAACCCGTTGTAGACAATGGTATCTCCCTTTTTCAGTCTGGAAAGAGCCGTAAGAAGCGCCTCGTCACAGGTTTCCTCCTGCTCTGTATTCTCCTCCGTCACTTTGTTTTCAGCCGCATCTTCTGCCAACTTTGTTTTATCCGCTCCCTGCCCTGACGCTTTCTGCCCTTTCCAGAAGGAGCATTTCATCACCGGGAGATAGCCCTCCTCTTTCAGCACCTTAAAACTGCTGTGGAACCGCTCTTTATCCGCCTCTGTCACTAACGTCACCTTCTGGTAAACCGCAGGCGGATAAAAGATTGCCAGAAACCGCCTGACAATGATCTCATATACCTTCTGTGAGACCGGTGCAAGGCTGTTTAAAACAGGCAGTCCCTGCCCCGTGGGGATAATGGCGTAGTGATCGGTGATCTGCTTATCATTGGTGTATCTGGTGGAACCGATCTTTTGAAAACGGCGGTTTGTGAGCACCTCATCCGCGAGATTTCCGCACACGCTGTAGTTTTTTAATCCAGTGATATTCTTTCCGATCTCCTTCGCCACAGCGCTCGACAGCACCCTGGCATCCGTTCTCGGATATGTCACCAGCTTCTTCTCATACAGTTCCTGCACCACCTGCAGCGTCTGATCCGGGCTGATCTTGAAATATTTGGAACAGTCGTTCTGCAGTTCCGCCAGATTATATAAAAGCGGCGGATTTTTTGTCTCCTTTTTCCGTTCAATGGAATGCACGGTTCCCGATACGCCCTTCAGGGCATCTGCCAGTTTTTCCGCATCCTCCTGTTTCAGAAAGCCGTTTTCCTTATACAGCCCCGGAAATCCCGCATACCTGGACTCTTCCCAGACTCTCCACTCCCCGGAAAAATGTTCTCCGGTCAGGGCAATATCCGCCAGAACCCGGTAAAAAGGCGTTTTCACAAACTCTCTGATCTCCCGCTCTCTGCTCACTACCATGCCCAGCACACAGGTCATCACCCGCCCCACGGACACCACACATTTATCCGTATGCATATAATTTTTTACCGGATAACCAAACTTTAATGTCAGCGCCCTGGAAAAATTGATCCCCATCAGATAATCTTCCTTGGCCCGCAGAAAAGCGGAAGCGGAAAGATTATCGTATTCCGAAAGATCCTTCGCCTCCCTTATTCCCCGCAGTATTTCTTCCTCGGTCTGGGAATCGATCCACACCCGCTTTCTCGTTTTATCCTTCACCCCTGCCTGCTGTTCCACCAGGCGGTATATGTACTCGCCCTCCCGCCCGGAGTCCGTACAGACATAGATCGTCCCGATATCGGCCCTGTTCAAAAGGCCGCTGACTATTTTAAACTGCTTTGCCACTCCCGGAATCACTTCGTACATAAAATTATCCGGAATGAAAGGTATCGTATCTAAAGACCAGCGCTTATATTTCTCATCGTAGGCATCGGGATAACTCATTGTCACGAGATGCCCCACACACCAGGTCACCACCGCCTTTTCCGATTCCAGATAGCCGTCCTTCTTTGTCATATTCAGTTTCAGCGCTTTCGCGAATTCCTGGGCCACACTGGGCTTTTCCGCTATAAATAAACTCTTCATATTAAAATCAACGACAGATTTTCCTTCTCTCTGGCCTCTGCCATCAGCCTTTCATCAAACCCTTTGTCCGTAAACAACCAGATATGATCTGTCCTCAGTTTCGCCTGTTTCGCCAAAAACAGCAGCCATTCATAATCTTCATAAGGGAATTTTTCTCTTTCGCACTGACAGAGGGCCAGCAAAGTTTCTCCCTCCTTGCTTCGGGCTATAAAATCAATATCTCCGGCTTTCCCTGCCCACTCGCCCACAGAGGAGATTGCAAACGGAAACTGCCCTTTCGCCGCTTCCCGTAAAATATATTCCCTGCACATTTCCCGGAACGCCTGACACATAAACTTTCGAAAACCGGGAACAATATTTTTCTCATAAAAAGCCTGGGGCGATATCATCTCCAGCCTGCTGGCATTCGGGTACAGATAAGTAAAGGCAAAGTGCACAAAATGATTGCAGATGCGGTACACTCCTTTCTGCACATGCTCCCTTCCGGCCGTATCATAGGAAAATACCTTTTCGATCAGTTCCAGTTCCATCAAATTCTTCAAATAGACACTGATCTTGGCCCGGGAAAATCCGGTATATTCATAGATATCATTAAGTTTATGGCGGCCTCCCGCAAGGGCCGACAGGATCGTCTGATAGACATTGAGCTCCCTGAGTTCCTCCGACAAAATCCGCCTGCATTCCCCGCACAGTACGCCTGTGGGGGAAAGGATCGTCTCACAGACATTATCCTTCAGGCTTTTCGCAGGAGACATACACTGCCACAATCCCGGATTCCCGCCTAACACAGCATACAGTGCAAAAGCCTGATCTGCTGAATATCCCGGGAAGGCCTCCCGCAGTTCAAAAAAACCGAGAGGTCTTATCTTCAACAGTCCGGAAAGTTTGAAGGCTCCTTTCCCCAGCTTTTTGATCATACTGTTCTCCACCCAGGATGCGGCAGAGCTGATCATAACAGTCAATATTTCCTGTCTTTCTGCGCGTTCCTCCACAAATGAGACCAGCTCTTCCACAAAGGTGCTGTCATCCTTTATCAGATATTGAAACTCATCCAGCACAAGAACCTGTTTTCCCGAAAAATCCTGCAGACTGCCAGCGAAAAGCTCCCGCCATGTGGGAAAACCTTCCATGACAACGCCCGCCTCATCCAGTTCCCTTCCCCACTGAAACTGCTGCTCTCTCTCGGAAGCATCTCTGCAGGCATAGTAAAATCCGGGAGTATTCTCTGCGAATTCCCTCACCAGTCTGGTCTTTCCAACACCTCTCTGACCATACAATACTACAAGATGGCTGCCGCTTTTTTCATAAAACTTCTGCAGATACTGTAATTCCCTGTCCCGCCCGGTCAACATTTTTTATCTCCGATTTACTATACTGATCCACAGTCTTTTCACAACCTGTAAGTACATTCTTCCTATCATCAATACACTGTACACACAGCATTTCCATAAAACAATTACATAATCCCTGCTTCACTTCTTTGCAATATATCCCTTAGCCACCAGCATTTCCGCGCACAGCACTGCGCCGCCTGCCGCGCCTCTCACCGTATTGTGGGAAAGACCGATAAACTTCCAGTCATAGACGCTGTCCTCTCTGAGCCGTCCCACGCTGATGCCCATACCGTTCTCATAATCCACATCCAGTTTCACCTGCGGTCTGTTGTCCTCCTCCAGATACTGGATAAACTGCTTCGGCGCACTGGGCAGCTCCAGTTTCTGAGGCTCACCGGTAAAGTTTTTAAGCTTCTCGATCAGCTGTTCTCTGGTGGGTTTCTTTCTGAACTTCACAAACACTGCTGCCGTATGGCCGTCCAACACCGGCACACGGATGCACTGGCAGGTGATCACAGGACTCTCTGCCGGTACGATCACGCCGTCTTCCACTTTCCCCCAGATGCGAAGCGGCTCTTTTTCACTCTTTTCTTCCTCACCGCCGATATAAGGAATCACATTCTCCACCATCTCCGGCCAATCCTTAAAAGTCTTCCCGGCGCCGGAGATCGCCTGATAGGTAGTGGCCACCACCTCATAAGGTTCATATTCCATCCAGGCGGTCAGCACAGGCGCGTAGCTCTGAATCGAACAGTTTGGCTTCACCGCCACAAATCCTCTCTCTGTGCCCAACCGTTTTCTCTGATCCTTTATCACTTCAAAATGCTCTGTATTGATCTCCGGCACTACCATCGGAACATCCGGCGTCCACCTGTGGGCGCTGTTGTTGGAGACAACGGGAGTTTCCGTCTTCGCGTAAGCTTCCTCGATGGCCTTGATCTCCTCCTTGCCCATGTCCACTGCGGAGAACACAAAATCCACCTCCGAGGCCACTTTCTCCACCTCATTTACACTCATCACCACAATGTTTTTCACTTTTTCCGGCATCGGCGTCTTCATTTTCCATCTGCCGCCCACAGCCTCCTCGTAAGTCTTTCCCGCCGAACGGGGACTGGCCGCGATCGTCGTCACCTCGAACCAGGGATGATTTTCCAGCAGCGAGATAAAGCGCTGCCCAACCATACCAGTTCCGCCTAAAATTCCAACATGCAATTTTTCCTTCATAATTCTTTCTCCTCTTATGATTATTCTGCAGATACTTTTAACATACTATGTTATCTGCTGTTTTACCTGACCTTTTCGACATATCTGTTCATGAAATACTCTTATGCCAAATACTCTCGATACACCGCCAGCACCTTCTCCATCGCTGCCCTGCCCGGCGCCCCGGTGGTCAGCCGCTTCTCCACACAGGTCTTCAAGGATACTGCCTCATAGATATCCTCCTCAAATTTATTGCTGATCGTCCGCATTTCGGCTAAAGGCAGCGCATCGATCGATGTATTTTTTTCAATACAGTACAGCACAAGCCTCCCTACAATACCATGCGCCTCCCTGAAAGGCACGCCCTTTCCCACCAGATAGTCCGCCGCGTCCGTGGCGTTGGTAAAACCTCTCATGGCGCTCTCTGCCATCCGGTCTTTCCGGAACTTTATGGTGTCAAGCATTCCGGTAAACAGCACAATACAGTTCTTCACCGTGTCAAAGGCGTCAAAAGCCGCCTCCTTGTCCTCCTGCATATCCTTATTATACGCAAGAGGCAGCCCTTTCATCACAGTGAAAAGCGCCATCAGATCCCCGTAGACTCTTCCGGCCTTTCCCCGCACCAGTTCCGCAATATCCGGATTTTTTTTCTGAGGCATGATCGAAGAGCCGGTGGAGTATGCATCGTCTATCTCAATAAATTTATACTCATCACTGTTCCAGATTATGATCTCCTCCGAAAACCTGGATAAATGCATCATCACGATACTCAGAGCGGACAAAAATTCCAGCAGATAATCCCGGTCCGACACGGAATCCATGCTGTTCAGGGTGGGCCCGTCAAATCCGAGAAGTTCTGCCGTATACTCCCTGTCTAACGGAAACGTCGTCCCGGCCAGAGCCCCCGCCCCCAGAGGACAGAAATTCATGCGCGCACGGATATCCCTCATCCGCAGCCTGTCCCTCTGAAACATTTCAAAATATGCGCCGAGATGATGGGAAAGCGTCAGCGGCTGAG